>JACCDY010248681.1_pt1 | contig 36570 bp, 36 predicted proteins | sample 7446391 | NCBI WGS metagenome assembly JACCDY01 (sample SAMN15323451, study PRJNA562643) | freshwater metagenome | isolation source: river surface water | place: USA:Blue River Watershed | collected 2017-08-18 | reverse complement strand
CGGTCACGGCTTACATGTAAGCCGTGACCGTGTAGGCGATCGTCCTGCACGAGATGGCGAACGCGCCCAGTTTGGTGACCGTCCCCCACGCAGCGGCGAACGCCCAGCACGCGACGGTAACCGACCACAGGGCCAAGGGCAACGCGCGCCTCGCCAGTTTGACAACCGTGGTCCCCGCAGCGATGCACCACGTGCACCGCGCGACTTTGACGCACCCCGCGCGCCACGCCGCGACGACGACGACTTCCAGCCCCGTGCCAACGCGCACTTGGGCACCCAAAGCGGCGTGAACGCTTTTGGTCATAAAACACAAGGTGGCGGTCAACGTCAGCCCGACCCCACACGCACCAGCGTGGACCTCATGACCGAACGCAAACGCGGCGGTGGTGGCGGTGGCTATGGCCGCCGATCAGGTGGTGGCGGCGGCGGCAATCGCTCAGGTGGCGGTGGCCGCTCAGGCGGTGGCTTCGGTGGTGGTGGCGGCGGTTACGGCCGCTAAGCCTCAAAGATCCAACATCAATACCGAGGTTTTGCTGCGTGAACAGCAAGGTGTGAACTGATCGTTCGCGTCTTGCTCGTCACCGCTCAAATACATGTCTCGGTGATCCGGCACTCCACCCACCACACGGGTCAGGCAGGTGCCACAAATGCCTTGTCCACAGGACATAGGCACGTCGATACCGGCAGCCTCTAAAACTTGCAATGCCGTCTGATCTGCCGCAACTTGCAGCTGCTTTCCTGACTTTACCAAAGCAAGGGTGAACACGCCATCAGCTCCCACAGGGGTGGTTGCACCTTCATTTAAATGATCGCTCATGCCGCAGCTCCATCGGTTTCTTTGGCTAATAGTCGGTCAATGACGCGACGCGACTGCACACCGCCCGCATCGATGTTGAGCATCAACAAAGCGCGGTCAGGATAGCGGCTCAAATTACGCTGTTGACGCTCCAACATATCTAAGTCTTCAGCAAAAATTTTGCCTTGTCCTTCGCGAATCGCATCGGTCAGCGCTGGATTTTGAGGTTGGAATTTGCGAGCCATGCCCCAGAAATAGAGAATCGATGTTTCAGTCTCTGGGGTAATGAAGTCCACCACCATGCTGTACACCTTGCTGTCATCGGGCGCTTCATAGCCGCCCTTGCCGGCGTGGGCCACCCCCACTTCAATCATCACATGGCTAGGCGGTGTGAAGTGGCAAATCTGCCAGCGGTCTACGGGCACATCGTCGGCCAAATTGTTGTGACGCAGCGCCATCTTCCAAAACGGTGGCGCTTCAATGTTTTCCATGAAACGACTGGTGATCACGTGATCACCCTCCACCTTCGTGGTGCAAGGCACTTCGTCAATTTCTTTCTGCCCAATGCTGGTCGAATGCACATAGGTCTCGTGCGTCAAGTCCATCAAGTTGTCGATCATCAACTTGTAATTGCATTGGATGTGATACAGCCCACCGCCATAAGCCCACTGCGGGTCATCAAAGAACTCAAACACGGGCATGGCAGCCTCATCAGCCAACGCCACATCGCCCGGCCACACCCAAATGAAACCATATCGCTCCACCACCGCAAAGCTGCGAATGGCGGGAAAGCCGCGCACACGTTGGCCAGGCATCGTCACTGTTTTGCCATCACAGCCCATCTCTAAGCCGTGATAACCACACACCAACTTGCCATTGCACACCTTGCCCAGCGACAAAGGCGCACCACGGTGCGGGCAAAAATCTTCCAGTGCCGACACCTTGCCGCCATCGCCGCGGTAAAACACCATGGACTCGCCGCAGATGGTGCGCCCCAAAGGCTTGTCTTGCACATCTGCCGAGGTGGCGGCCACATACCAAGTATTTTTTAAAAACATATGATCTTCTCTCTCGACATTCAATCGACGCGCGCCACACCCAAGAGGTGTTCCAGCAATTCAGGTTGATCCAACAAGGCTTGTGCGCTACCACTGTGCACCACTGTTCCGTGGTCAAGCACCACCGCTTGATGGCTGATTTTTAAAATAGCTTGCGGGTGTTGCTCGACGATGATGGCGCTCAAGCCCTCTTCACGGGTAATGCGTGCAATCGCTCGCAACAGCTCTTCCACAATGATAGGTGCCAAGCCTTCCAAAGGCTCGTCTAGCAATAGCAAACGCGGGTTGAGCACCAAGGCACGGCCCACCGCCAACATTTGTTGCTCACCGCCAGAAAGTTGTGCGCCCAAGTTGTCTTGGCGTTCAGCCAAACGTGGAAACAACTCGTAGACACGCTCTGGCGTCCAAGCACGATGGTGGCGGTGTCGACCCTCGCGCGCCACAGCTGTGAGGTTTTCATGCACGGTGAGGGACTTGAAAATATTGCGCTCTTGCGGGACCCAACCTATGCCAGCCGCTGCACGTTCGTGCGGGGCCATGCGATGCAATGCAGCACCAGCCAATTGAATCGTGCCACCATGCTGTGTGGTGACGCCCACCAAGGTGTCCATCAGCGTGGTTTTGCCAGTGCCGTTTCGGCCTAGCAACGCCAAAGTTTCGCCCTCGTTCACACGCAGCGCAATATCGTGCAGCACCACAGCTTCGCCATAGCCAGCACTCAGTCCTTCGATGTGCAAAAGTTCTATAGCTTCAGTCATGGCTGCTCCCCAAATACACGGCTTTGACTTGTGGGTCATGCGCAATTTCTTGCGGCGTGCCTTCAGTCAATACTGCACCGTTGACCAAAACAGTGATGCGGTCGGCAAAGTTAAACACCAAGTCCATGTCGTGCTCAATCAACACGATGGAGACATCGCTGGGCAAAGCCGCAACAGTGTTGAGCAACTCGTCACGTTCGCCTGCGGGCACGCCTGCGACGGGTTCATCCAGCAACAACACACGAGGTTCGCAAGCCAAGGCAATCGCCATCTCTAACAAGCGACGCTTGCCATAAGCCAAATGCTCGGTTCGCTGCTGCATCACATCGGTGAGGTGAAACTGCTCTAGCAATGCTTCAGCACGCTCGGTGATGCCTGCGCTATGTCCAAGCGGTTGCCACCAACGTGCGCCCTCACCTCTGTGCTGCGTGACCACCATGGCCAACGTCTCCAAAGGCGTGAGCGAATTAAACAGTTGGTTGATTTGAAAGGTGCGCACCATGCCGCGTGCCACACGTTGATGCGGTGCCAAGTGCGAAATGTCTTCGCCTTGCAACACGATGCGGCCTTCGGTCGCGGGCAGTACACCCGTCATCAAGTTGATGAGTGTGGTTTTACCTGCGCCATTCGGCCCAATCAATGCATGACGCGCACCGTGCGCGATGTTAAGGCTGACGTTGTCGGTGGCTGTGATGCCACCAAAGCGCTTCACCAAGCCTTGCGTTTGTAAGGCATAGCCTCTGTGGTTGGAAGACACCGCACTCATGACGTCCCCTCTTTGCTAGCGGCCGAAGAAAACCAAGTCCATGGACGAATCAAACGTTCACGCCCAACCAGCACCAAAACCACCAAAAACAGGCCCATCCAAAACGTCCAGTACTGCGGCGTGATATTGGCAATCACGTCGTACATCAGCTTGAACGCTACTGCTCCGGCAATGCCGCCATACAACCAACCCACACCACCAATGGCCAGCATGAGCATGACATCGGCTGAGCGCTCCAGCGCAAACACATCAAGCGACGCAAAGCCTGTGGTTTGCGCCATCAACGCACCGGCTGCACCTGCAATGCCAGCAGCCACGGTGTAGACCACGGCCAAACGTGCCGTGACCGGAATGCCGATGGCCATGGCCCGCAAACGGTTGTCGCGCACGGCTTTGAGCGTCGCCCCTAAAGGCGCATGCACCAATCGACGTGCCAACACAAACAACACCAACAACACAGCCATGGAATACCAAGCCGAGATTTGGCCCATCAGGTCAAACTCAAACTGCCCCAGCAATGGCCCCATGATGACGCCCTGTAAACCATCGGCCCCACCCGTCAAGTCGCTGAACTTATTCGCCAACTCCAGCAAGATAAGCGCAGTGCCCAAGGTGACCATCAATCGCGTCAAATCACTGCCGCGCATGATGGACAGCGAGCACACGGCCCCCAGCAAGGTGGCAGCCGCCATGCCCACCACCAAGCCTAGCAATGGGTCAGGATGGATGTGCTTGGCAAACAAAGCCGCCGAGTAAGCACCAAAGCCCAAAAATGCCGCATGCCCCAACGACACAATACCGGTATAGCCCAACACCAAATCCAGCGACACGGCGAACAAAGCCACGATGGCAATCTCGTTGATGATGAGCGCGTGCTGCGCCAACGCCCAAGGAGAGGCAAACGCCAACACCCAAAACACCAGCTCTAAAGGCTGCCAGCGAGCAGTTCGCAATAAAGAAGTGCGTGCGTTCATGACTTGGCCCCTTGGCGCACAAAGATTCCTTGCGGACGCCAAATCAAAATTGCGATCATCAAGGCATACACAATGAATGCACCCAATTTAGGGATGTAGTACTTGCCCGCCACATCGGCAATGCCCAGCAGCAAAGCGGCTAACAAAGGTCCGGTGATCGAGGTCGTGCCACCCACGGCCACCACGATCAAAAAATACACCATGAATTTCAAAGGGAAGGTCGGGTCAAGGCCCAATACTTCAGCGCCCAATGCGCCGCCCAACCCTGCTAAACCAGAGCCCACTGCAAAGGTGGCAGCAAACACCACATTCACATTGATGCCTAATCCTGACGCAACACGCGCATCGTCCACACTGGCGCGCAAGCGGCTGCCAAAACGCGTGGCCGACAAGACATATTGCAAACCGATCGTCAATGCCGCACACACGGCAATGATGAACAAACGGTAGTGGCCCATGCCCAACACAAAGGGCGTGTCAGCAAACAGCTCGGTGCGGCCACGGAGCCAATCGGGCAACTGCATGATTTGCTGTTGCGAGCCCATCAAGTAATCAGCCGAGGCCACGGCCATGAAGGCCAAGCCAATCGAGAACAGCACTTGGTCCAAGTGCGGCTTTTTGTACATCGGCCGATAGAGCGTGCGCTCTAGCAAAACGCCCATCAATGCCGAAGCCAAAAAGGCCAAAGGTAAACACACCAAAAACGGTACGCCGTGACGCTGCATCAGCGCCACGGTGACGTAGCCCCCCAGCATGGCAAAGGCGCCATGCGCGAGGTTGATGAAGTTCATCAACCCCATGGTCACGCACAAGCCCACTGCCAGAATAAACAGCAGCATGCCGTACGCGACACCGTCAAACAACAGGGTGAGCATTACTTGGTCTTGCCTGGGTCTTTGACGTCTGGAATGGTGCTGAACTCTTGGTTGAAGAGCTGACCGCCCACCTTCTCGACTTTGCGAATGTAAATGTTGTGCACCACATCACGCGTTTGCGCATCGATGAACATGGGGCCGCGTGGGCTTTCAAACACTTGACCTTTCATGGCGTTGAGCAAAGCCTCGCCGCTTCCACCTTTGGTGACTTTGGCTGCTTCATAAATCACACGCATACCGTCATAGCCACCCACAGCCATGAAGTTGGGGCGCAAGCCTGCGTTGGCTTTTTCAAATGCAGCGACAAACTTCTTGTTGAGTGGCGAGTTGTGCGATGCCGAGTAATGGTGCGAGGTCACCACACCATTGGCCACATCGCCCATGCTGTTCAAGATATCGTCATCGGTGATGTCGCCTGTACCAATCAACTTGATGCCGGCTTTGTCCATGCCGCGCTCAGAAAATTGTTTCATCAAGGCAGCACCAGCGCCCGATGGCACAAACACATACACGGCATCCGGTTTCAAATCACGCACTTTTTGCAAGAACGGTGCGAAGTCAGGGTTGCGCATGGGCACGCGCAAGGTGTCTAACACTTGGCCACCGTTGAACATCAGGCGCTCTTTGAAAAACTTTTCAGCGTCAATGCCAGGACCGTAGTCGGACACCAAGGTCACCACTTTCTTAATGCCATTGTTAGGAGCCCAATCGGCCAAAGCCACTGCGGCTTGTGGCAACGCGAAGCTGGTGCGCACCACATATGGCGAGGCTTGCGTGATGCTGGACGTGGCGGCGGCCATCACCACCATCGGGGTTTTCGATTGCGTGGCCAAAGGTGCGGTGGCCAAGGCCAGCGGTGTCAAACCAAAACCGGCCAACACATTCACCTTGTCATTCACCACCAACTCTTGTGCGATACGTTTGGTCACATCGGGTGCGCTGGTGTCGTCTTTGACGATCAGCTCGACTTTTTTACCGCCTACGGTGTCCCCGTTTTGTGCGATGTACAAACGAGCGGCGGCTTCAATTTGTTTACCAGTCGAGGCAAAGGGGCCTGTCATGGGCAAGATCAAACCGATCTTGAATTTCTCTTGCGCCAAGGCTGTGCCGGCATGTGCGGCCAACAAACCAAGCGCCACAGCGCTGAGGAAAAAACGTTTTTGCATGAACTGTCTCCTTTGAAATAATCGTCGTCAAGAACTAGGGGAAATCAAATGTGCACCCAGCAAATGCAGCGGGCTTTGCAACGCTTCACGTAAATTTCTTTGTGCCAAACGCGAGTGTTCGCGCATCAAGGCTTCGGCCCGAGCACCTTCACGCTGCGCAATGGCTTGTATCACTTGTCGATGTTGGTCTTGGGCCACGATGAGCATGTCGCGGGCTTTGGGCGAGTTGGCTTGCACGCCCACAAACCCAGACGGCGAAGCAAAGGGCAAGCAGCCCACGCGCTCTAACTCGCGTTGAATCACTGGGGATGCTGAGAACGCACCGAGCAAGACATGGAATTGCGCGTTCAAATCGACATAGCGTGAAAAATCTTCTTCGTGCAGAACCGACTCGCGTAGCAAAAGATCAATGTCGTCCAAACATTGATTGGCACGCTCTAAATCTTCCTCAGACGTTCCGCGCTCTGCAGCCATGCGAGCAGCCAAGCCTTCTACCGTACCTCGGAGTTCGATGGCATCTGCCACATCCGCTTCTGAAAATTTACGCACCGCAAAGCCACCACTGGGCATTTGTTGCAACAAACCTTCTTGTTCGAGCCGAATCAAGGCGGCCCGAATGGGCGTTCTGGACACACCCAACTTTTCTACCAGCGCTAGCTCTGTGATGCGTGATCCAGCTTGCAGATCTCCCGCTAAAACCATCTCGCGCAACTTGAGCTGAACTTTCACAGCCTGCGACCCACCTTCCTCAGAAGATTCGCCATGAATGGATTGAGTGGAAGTTACAAAATCAGTTCGCATCACTGAAATTGTATACATTGAGGCTTGATTTAGATCAAAAAATAGGCATTTAAAGGGTAAATACTAGTTTTATGTATCCAACCAGCGAAGCATTTCAGCCGCAACCGCCTCGGGCCGCTCCATCGGTGCCATGTGGCCAGCTTCCTCAATGACCGCCAAAGTAGCGTGAGGAGCAAGTTGCAGCATGGCTTCGTGTTGCGAGGGAGGAGACCAAAAATCTTGTCGGCCACACAGAATCAAGGTGGGTACGCGAAGTGATGACAACACATCGCTGGCATCGGGTCTATGAATCAAGGCATGGAGTTGATGAGCGAAGATCGTGGCATCTTTGCGCTCGAACATGACCAAAATGCGCTCAATCAATTCGTTGTCATTCAAACGATTGGGATGCACCATGCCTTGCACCCATTCAAGCGCCATGGCGCGTACACCTTTGTCTTGTGCAATGTGCAACAGGGCCATGCGTTTGCGAACCTCCTCTTCGCCTACAGCGCCTAAGAGCTTGGACAAATAGCCTGTATCCAAAAGTGCCAAGCCCGCCACGCGCTCAGGCGCGATGCGCAACACTTCCAATGCCACGCGTGCTCCCATGGAATGCCCTGCGATGTAGAAGTGAGGCGGCGCATCTTGCAACAGCTGAACCGCCATTTGAGACAAAGAGTTCGCTTGACCATGGTCCACCACAGTGCAGGCATGCAAGGCAGATAGCTGCGGTAAGAGCGGATCCCACACTGTGTGGTCACACATCAATCCAGGCACAAGCAAAAGAGGCAAGGTGTTCATTTGTATCGCTTTGTCAACAGGGCATAAGGCAGTTCTCACGCACGGTTTGTAACGCAATCGTCTAGAACTCAGTGGCAAGTTCGCGACAGGCATCTGCCAAAGACAACGCAACAATGTGTTTTTAAAAAATAGCACCTATGACAGACAGCATGCAAACTTCTTTTGATACCGATGTGGTGATCATCGGTGGTGGCCCTGTAGGCCTCGGCTTAGCCATTGAACTGGGTCAACGCGGCATTCGCTGCATCTTGGTGGAGCGTCATACGCAAACCCAGCCCATTCCTAGAGGTCAGAACCTGACGCAGCGCACGATGGAGCACTTTCATTTTTGGGGTGCGGAACCACAGCTACGCGCAGCGAGAACCATTCCCCCCGAATATGGCATTGGTGGATTGACAGCCTATGGCACGTTGCTGAGTAACCATCACTACGACTGGCTGCAGCGCGAACTGGTCAAGCCTTTTTACTTCAAAGACAACGAACGTCTGCCGCAATACGAGACTGAAAAAGTATTGCGTCAACGTGTGGCTGCACTGCCTACGGTGAAGACCCTGTTTGGCTGGGGGGCAGAGCACATCACGCAAGACGACCAGGGCGCCACCGTCACTCTGACTGAGCGCAGCAGCAATGACCAACAAATCATCCGCGCTAAATACGTGGTGGGCTGCGATGGCAGCCGGTCTCCAACCCGCGAGCAAGCAGGCATTACGCAAACCCTGTCTGACCATGACCGATGCATGGTGCTCTTGGTTTTCAAATCGCAAGAACTGCACGCGCTATTGGCTCGCTTTCCGGGCAAGTCGTTTTACAACGTGCTGCACCCAGAGCTCAAGGGCTATTGGAAGTTTTTTGGTCGTGTAGACCTTGGCAACACTTGGTTCTTTCATGCGCCTGTGCCGATGGGCACCACGGCAGACAACTTTGATTTCAAAAAATATTTACATGAATCTGTCGGTGCTGAGTTTGAAATTGAGTTCCAGCATATTGGCTTTTGGGACTTGCGTTTCGCTTTGGCCGACCGCTATCGCGCAGGCCGAATTTTCATTGCCGGCGATGCAGCACATAGCCACCCGCCATATGGCGGCTACGGCGTCAACTCAGGCTTTGAAGATGCACGCAACCTAGGCTGGAAATTGGCCGCAGCCTTGCAAGGCTGGGGCGATGATGCGCTGCTCGATTCATATGACGCTGAACGCCGCCCTGTGTTTGCCTCGACCATCGACGACTTCATCGCCAAGTCCATTGAAACAGACAAAGACTTTTTAGAAAAATTTGATCCTCAGATAGATCAAGTCGCTTTCGATAAAGCTTGGGCAGAAAGATCACAAGGCGCAATTGGTGAAGTCTATGCGTTTGAACCCAACTACGAAGGCTCACCCGTGGTGTGGCAAAACCACCCTACATCCCAGGTTTGCAGCGCAAAAGGTTCACATCAGTTCAAAGCACGCGCAGGGCATCATTTGGCACCTGCCATGCTGTCCAGCGGAAAGAATGTTTTTGAAATGCTGGGGGATGGATTCACCCTGCTTGCCTTGGGTTGTGCATCGACCGACTCGCAAGTTCTGACAGATGCTGCGTCAACTGCGGGAGTGCCATTGAGCGTCATTCACGAACCTGCAGGATCACAAGCCGACCGTTATGAAGCACGTTGGGTTTTGGTGCGTCCTGACCAGTTTGTGGCGTGGGTGAGTGAAGAGCAAACTATCAGCACTGGCTTAGCCCAACAATTGTTCAAACGCTTGCGTGGCTAATGCAACCACGCAAGCACATTGAAAACGCAACAGGTCAATCTGCTGTGATTTGCTTGGATCGAATGACAGTCCCCCATCTTGGATAGTCTTTGGCCACGACCGCAGCCAACTCCGCTGGGCTAGAGGCGGAGGCATCCATTCCGGCTTTACCCAAGATATCTTTCACATCGGATTGACGCAAGATGGCAGCCATCTCGGTGTTCAAGCGAGTCACCACTGCCGCTGGTGTTTTGCTAGGCACAAAGAAGGCGTACCAAAGATCAACATCAATCCGTTTGACACCGACCTCTTCGAAGGTAGGCACATCAGGCGCCACAGGATGGCGCTTGGGGCTACCCAAGGCCAAGGCATTCAAACGGCCACTCTTCACAAAGCCTTGGGCAATATGAACCGGCAAGAAGCCCACATTCAACTCGCCACCTAAAAGGTCTTGTGTGTAGCCCGCTGAGCCACGATAGGGCACGTGCAGCATGAAGGTGTTGGATTCGAGCTTGAACAACTCCATCGCCATATGGTGCGGGGTACCCACGCCGGGTGAACCAAAGCTGATGGCACCCGGCTTGGCTTGCGCCTCTTTGATCAAATCAGCCAAAGACTTGATGCCCGTTTTGGGATGCGCCACCAACATCAATGAACCGTAAGCAGCCATAGAAACCGATGCGAAATCTTTGACGGGATCAAACGCGACGTTTTTGTACATTTGCGAGGCCATCAACATGGTGTTGGCCCCCATCAACACGGTGTAGCCATCGGGGTTGGATTTGGCCACCGCTTCGGCGCCAATATTGCCACTCGCGCCTGGTTGGTTTTGCACCACCACAGGCTGCCCCAAGCGCTCGCTCAATCGTGGTGCAACCACACGTGCAATCGTGTCCATGCCCGTGCCAGGGGTAAAAGGTACGATGATTTTGAGGGTTTGCGTGGGATAAGCACTTTGCGCAGCTGCGCCTAGGCTAAACAGGCCCATCGCAGCAAGAGCGAGGCTGGCCAGTTGTCGACGATCAATGCAATTCATGAAACTGTCTCCTAAAAATCTAACTCAAGCAGCTGTGGACGCTGGGGGAATTTTGAACAAACGCTCTGCGTTGTCTTGAAAGAAGGCTTTGCGCACTTGCGGTGCCATGTCGAGATTTTCCAACATCGCCACTTCTTCCGGCACATATTGATAGGGGTAGTCCATGGCGTACAACACGCGGTCAGGCCCCATAAAGTCTTGTGTGAACTTGAGTGCGGCGCCCCATGCCACACCGCTATTCGTGATGTGAAAATTTTCGCGCAGGTAATCGCTGGGCTTCTTCTTGGTGGGCAACACGCTGGGATAACGCTTGGACTTGACGGTGGCCGCATGCATGTAATCCAAACGGTAGGCCCAGAATGGCAAGGCCTCACCCATGTGGCCCAAAATGATTTGCAACTTCGGAAAGCGATCAAACACACCCGAGGTGATCAAACGCAAAGCATGCAAACCCGTCTCCACACCAAAACCATAAATCGCGCCATCCAAGCCCGCTTCAATGAAGTGCTGAATCATGCTGGCGGGCATAGCGTTGGGGTGCAGGTAGATGGGCGTGTCCATCGCCTCAGCAGCTTCGAAGATGGGCCAAAACTTTTGATCAGACAGATACTCGCCTTGGGTGTGTGAGTTGATCACCACCGAATGCATGTTGAGTTGGTTGACCCCGCGCTGAATTTCTTTGGCCGCGGCTGCAGGGTCTTGCGGCGCCACCGCAATCATGCCGACCAAACGGTCGGAGTGGCGGCGCATGGCGTCGGCCAAGATGTCGTTGGCCACGGGCGCGAAGGACACCGCGGTGTCTTTGTCCATGATCTGCACACCGGGTGATGTGAGCCCGATGACTTGCACGTCAACACCCGCTTCGTCCATGTGTTGCAAACGCAGTTCATCTAAATCGGTCAAGCAACGCATGATGTGCGTAGCACGCTCACTTGGGCTGCTCATGTAAAAGCCCATCAAGTGCTTGAAGCCCACATCCACATCATCTTTGGCCAAGATGCGTTTGTAAATGTCCAACATTTCTAGGGGAGAAAACGCCTCTTCAGTGGCGATGCGTCTGTAAGGCCGATCAGGCAAAGACGACGAAATGATGCTCATGGACTTCCTCAAATTACTGGCACTCAGGCACTGGGGTTGGCAAAGCCCTCCTTTCATAGAAGGCTTGCAAGTTATCAAGGGTCAATGCTGCCATGGCTTGACGTGTTTCTACTGTCGCGCTGGCGATATGCGGGGTCAGCACGACATTGGGTAAGCGACGCAACTCGGGGTCAATGATGGGCTCATCCCAGTACACATCCAAAGCCGCACCTGCAATGGTTTTGTCTTTGAGCGCTTGCACCAAGACCGGCTGATCGACCACTGAGCCACGCGCGATGTTGATGAGGTAGCCCTTGACACCCAAAGCTCGCAACACAGACGCACCGATGAGGTTTTTGGTGTTATCTCCACCGGGCACAGCCACCACCAAATAGTCCACCGCGGCAGCCAACTCAGTCGCTGTTTTGTGAAACACATAAGGCACATCGCTCTTGGCTTGACGACCGGTGTATGCAATGGACATGTCAAATGCAGCAGCGCGTTTGGCAATGGCGCGGCCAATGCGCCCCATGCCTACAACGCCTAGTCGTGCGCCTGATACTTTGTGGGTCAATGCAAACACATCATCTACCCAGTCGCCATTGCGAACAAACTTATCAGCTTGCGGAATACGGCGACCTATCGACATCACAAGCCCCATGGCCAAGTCGGCCACATCGTCGGTCAATACGCCCGGCGTATGGGTGATAACGATGCCTTTTTCTTTTGCTGCTAACACATCCACGCCGTCGTAGCCCACACCACAAATGGCAATCAGCTTCACATTGGGCAACATCATCAGCAACTTTTTGTCGACCTTGGCAGCCCCAGTTCCGACAATGGCTGTGACTTTGGTCAAGGCGTCTGGGTCTTTGATGTGCGTGTGGTCGTGCACGATGTAATCGGCCTCTTGCAAAGCCTTCATCATGAAAGGCGGCAAGGGCGAGACTTGAATGATTTCGTGAGCCATGGTGGCATCCTCCAACTGTCTTGTTTTCTGACCCCTACTCTACTCTTTGATTAGCTAACATCACAGGCTATGACTGAAGGCACTCCCCTCCTCAATATCTCTGGCTCTGTCGCCACTCTGACCCTGCGCCGCCCCTCGCAGCGCAACAGTTTGAACGATGAAGACCTCAACACCCTGCTCACCCACTTTGATGCCATCAACAGCAATGCCGAGGTTCAAGTGGTCGTGGTGCGTGCAGACACCGCAGGGCAAAAACAAGCGGTGTTCAGCGCTGGCTACAACGTGGGCGGGTTTGAGAACGACCCCATGGCACCGTTGTTCTTCGAAAAAATTCCGGAAGCTTTAGAGCGGCTTCGCCCCGTCACCATTTGCGCCTTGAACGGCAGTATTTACGGAGGAGCGACCGACTTGGTGTTGGCCTGTGACTTCACAGTGGCACAACGCGGACACACTTGGCGTATGCCAGCTGCCGCACTGGGTCTGCACTACTACCCCAGTGGGATGCGTCGCTACGTTAACCGTCTTGGCCTTCAGGCTAGCAAACGCGCTTTCTTGCTTGGGCAATCTATGCCTTATGAAGCATTGGACAAGCTCGGCATGTTTGAAGCCTTGGTGCAAGCCGATGAATTTGAGGATGCATTGCAGAACTTGGTCGCCACGCTGAGCGGCATGGCCCCTATTGCATTGGCTTCCACCAAGAAAAGTTTGAACGAAATTGCAGCCGGACTTTACAACGAACCCGCACTCAAAGAACGCTCACGCCACTCGGTACACAGCCGAGACTTTGCCGAAGGTCGCGCCGCATTCACCGAGCGACGCCCCCCGAAATTCACAGGCACTTAAAGCATAAGCAAGCATAAAAAATGGGAGCCATGAGGCTCCCATTTTGTTTTGACCTTCGCAAAGGCCAAGGCTGGAATTAAGCCTTCTTGGCGTAAGCCGAGCACCAGCCTTTGCCAGCCACTTGCTTGCCAGCAAACAGAGGGCAACCGCCAGCTGCATCAGCTGCTTTACCTTGATACAAGGCACAGTTGCTGCACAGTTGGCCCGCAGCGTATTTGGGTTGCTTGGCTTTGTCCACTTTGGTGGCGTCAGCTTTATAGCCCAAGCCAGCAGCTTGTGGGTCTTTTTCGTCCACCATCGCTGCTTGTGCAGCAGTAGTTGCAAAGGCGCCAACGCCAGCAACAGAAATGGTTTGCATCATGAATACGCGACGGTTGGTAGGTTTGTTCATCAATGTCCCCTTGGGAAAGTTTGAAATTGGGCCAGAAAATACTGACGAGGTATATCTTAACGAGTGTTGATACCGTTCGATTGATAGATGTCAATTAGCGTGGCTTTTTTGCATGCGTGTTTCTACCTGTATCAAAGCGTCCACAGTGTCGACGTCCAATACGCAACCTTCGTCATCCACATCCAATCGATAAGCGTCATGTTGCGCGACCACGGCGCGCGCACCTTGATCACCCGTGAGTTTGAGCAGCGCTTCGCGGCACGACGACGAAAAACCTACGGGGTGGCCCTGCTGTCCTTGGTAGCGTGGCACCACTACCCCATTGCGTTGCAGGACATCAGCTACGGCTAAAAGAGTGCGCGCCTGAATCAAAGGCAAGTCAGCGGGCAAGATCAGCCACCCATTCGCATCAGGCGTGGCAGCTACACCGCAAGCAATGCTGTCGCCCATGCCAAGATTGATCAAGTGCGCCGTATCCTCACGCTCAACCACATGCCATGGCAAGCCACTGGCATGCACTGACGCCAACACATGCGCACGCACAGGTAGACCATGCAGCAATGTTTCTAGTTTGTCTTGGGACGCACCTGATGCCTTGAAGCGTTCACCCTTGCCCGCAGCCAAGACAATGACCGTGGGTAATGCGCTCACGCTTTAACGCAAGAGAACTCAGTTGCCACGAAGGCAGCTGCAGCTTCGTTCTTGACCTGCACGATTTGGGCAATGATGGACACCGCAATTTCGGCCGGTGTCTTCGCACCAATGTTCAGGCCGACTGGGCCATGCAAGCGCTCAAGTACCTCGGCACTGATGTCAAAGTGTTCCATCAAACGCTGCTTACGTGTGGCTTGGTTGCGCCGCGAACCTAAGGCACCCACATAAAACGCATCTGAATTCAAGGCCTCCATCAAGGCCATGTCATCCAACTTTGAGTCGTGCGTCAACGCCACGATGGCCGTGTGTGCATCGGGCTTGAGCTCTAACACCACGTCATCGGGCATGCCCATGACACGGGTCACGCCCTCTAAGCCCAAAGTGGCTGCGTATTCCTCACGCGGATCACACACCAGGACTTCGAAATCCAGCAGCTTTGCCATGTGTGCCACAGCTTGGCTGAGTTGGCCAGCACCAATTAACAACAAGCGCCAGCGTGGGCCAAACAAAGTGGTGAGCGTGATGCCATCAAACTGAAGCGCGTCGGTGCGCGCGGCTTCGCGCAGCATGATCTCGCCGGTAGAGAGCTTGACCGTGCGCGCCACCAATTGGTGTGACGAGGTGCGTTGCAACACCTCTTCAATCCACGCCACCTCTTTGACCGGCTCTTGCACCAAACGCAAGGTGCCGCCGCAAGGCAAGCCAAAGCGTGCCGCTTCTTCCTTGCTCACGCCATAGGCCACCATGGATGGGTGCGAGAGCGCGTCATACTCGCCGGCTTTGATGCGGGCAATCAAGTCGTCTTCAACACAACCTCCCGACACCGAACCACTGACCACGCCGTCGTCACGCACAGCGAGCAAAGCCCCGGGTGGACGCGGAGCGCTGCCCCACGTTTCCACCACCGTGACCAAGGTGACGCGTCGCCCAGCTTGACGCCAAGCTAGCACATCCCCCAACACACGCAGGTCTAAGCTCTCCATTTGACGCTTTAAATGACCGCAGTTTGCTTAAGTGCCTCAGCCGTGATGGGCAAGCGACGCACGCGTTTGCCTGTCAACTTAGCCACCGCGTTGGCAATGGCAGGAGCCACCACCGCGGTAGCAGGCTCGCCAATACCGCCCGGCTTCTCGGTGCTCTTGACCAACACGATGTCGATCTTGGGCGCCTCGTTCATGCGCACGGGCTGGAAGTTGTGATAGTTGGTCTCTTGCACGCGGCCATTGGCCATGGTGATTTGGTGCTTGAGCGCCGCACCCATACCAAAGATGATGCTGGACTGCAACTGCGCTTCGACTGTATCGGGGTTGACCATGTGACCCATGTCTGCCGCCACTGTCACGCGGTGCACTTGCACCTCGCCACTGTCGCTCAGGCTGACCTCAGCCACTTGGGCCATGTAGGTGTCGTAGCCTTCCATCAAGGCAATTCCCAGTGCACGACCTTTGGGCAGAGGCTTGCCCCAACCGGCCTTGTCTGCGGCCAGTTTGAGCACATTGGCAAAACGGGGTTTGCCAGCGAGCAAGCTCATGCGGTACTCATAGGGGTCTTTGCCAGCGGCTTTGGCCAACTCATCCATGAAGCTTTCGTTGGCGAACGCGTTCATGTTGTGGCTCACCGCACGCCAGTAGCCCACGCGAATACCTGTGTCGTGAATCACCATGTCGTGCTGGGTGTTGGCAATGTTGTAGCCTGTCACCGCCGCTTCGGCCATGAATGCATCCAACGTGTCTTTGGGTAAACCAAATGCCCGTTGCGTCACTGACTGTGATGCCACTTTGAAATGCAAAGCCACGGGCTTGCCTGAAGCATCCAGACCAGCCTTGAGCTGGTTCACACCCACAGGACGGTAGAAGTCGTGGGTCATGTCATCTTCGCGAGTCCACAGCAATTTGACTGGCTTGTTGACAGCCTTTGAAATTTGCGCGGCTTGCACGATGAAGTCAACCTCCAAGCGGCGACCAAAGCCGCCACCTAAGAAGGTAGTTTGTAATGTGATGTCTTCTGGCTTCAAACCCAATGCGCCAGCGACAGCGCCCTGCGCGCCTTGTTGGAACTGCGTCGGACCAATCAGCAAGGCTTTGTTGCCCTGCACATGGGCCGTGAAGTTCATTGGCTCCAACGGAGCGTGCGCTTGCATAGGGATGACGTACTCGGCTTCCAACACTTTGGCTGCACCTTTGAGTGCAACAACCACATCCCCTTGCGGCTTAATAATTTCCAACACCTTGCCTGTTTTCAAAGCTTGGCGTGTGCCATCAATCACACTGGCATCGCTCAAGGCCGCACCTGCACCCTCGTCCCACTGAATGCTCAGCAAGTCGCGAGCTTTTTTGGCTTGCCACCAACTGCTGGCCACCACGGCTACGCCATCAGTGATTTGAACCACATCGATCACGCCAGCAGACGCCTTGGCTTTTGTGCCGTCAAAGCTCTTGACCTTGCCGCCAATCACCGGGCACTGCGCCAGTGAGGCGTAAACCATACCCGGCAACTTCACGTCAATGCCGAACTCAGCTGTGCCATTGACTTTGGCCGGTGTATCCACGCGCTTGGTGCGCTTGCCCACAATTTTGAAATCTTTGGGATCTTTGATGGGTGGCTTCTCTGGCACGGGCATGCGCGCTGCAGCTTCGGCCAATTCACCATAGGTGGACTTCAAACCCTTGGGGCCATAAACCATACCTTTGTCGGCGCGAACCAAATCGCGATCCACGCTCCAACGTGCAGCAGCAGCTGTGATCAGCATTTCGCGCACTTGCGCGCCAGCCACACGCAGCTTGAGCCATCCTTCACGCACAGACGTTGAGCCGCCCGTGAGTTGACCACCCAGCAAGGAGTTGACATACACCTCACCTGGAGGCGCGGCTGCCACTTTGATTTGGCTGATGTCCACATTGAGCTCTTCAGCAATCAACATGGGCATGGATGTGTAAACGCCTTGCCCCATCTCGGAGCGGGCCGACAGCAAGGTGATGATGTTGTTGTCGGCAATGTGCACCCACGCGTTGGGTGTGTGCACAGTGCCTGCAGCCATGGCTTCGCCTTGGGTGCCAGGCAGATTGAAGCCGAGCATCAAGCCGCCGGTCACGGCAGCTGATGTTTTGAGGAATGAACGGCGAGATGTTTGTGTGTGTGTCATGGTGTATCTCCGGCGGTTCAGGCTTTGCGCATCACGGCTGCAGCATCTTTGACGGCGGCACGCACACGAACATAAGTGCCACAGCGGCAAAGGTTGGCGCTCATCGCTTGATCAATCTCTGCATCGCTGGGGTTCTTGTTTTTGGCTAGCAACGCAGCGGCGCTCATCAATTGGCCTGATTGGCAGTAGCCACATTGAGGTACATCGTGCTTGATCCAAGCCACTTGCAGTGGGTGGCTGTTGTCTTTGGAGAGGCTTTCAATCGTGGCGACTTTTTTGCCAGACACGCTAGAGAGTGGGGTTTGGCAGGAGCGCACAGGCTGACCGTCCACATGCACGGTACAAGCGCCGCACAAAGCGGCGCCACAGCCAAACTTGGTACCCGTCAGGCCCAACTCATCGCGAATGACCCACAACAAAGGGGTATCTGTTTCGGCGTTGGCCTTGGCGGCTTTGCCGTTGATTTGAAAATCGACACTCATCAACGTCTCCTCAAAATAAGTACAGTTGAGTATCAAGGAAAAGTTATTACGATGGATGCAACCTCGTTTCGGGTTTTCCCTTCAACTGTCACCTGCGACACACCAAAAAACATGAGCCACATTTCAGACCTTCGCAAAAGCTACGAGCGCGCCGAACTCAATGAGTCAGCCTCAGCGGCCGATCCCATGCAGCAGTTCGACAGCTGGCTCAAAGAGGCCATCTCGGGCGAGATCCCCGAACCCAACGCCATGACCTTGGCCACCGTGGGCAGCGACTTACGCCCCAGCACGCGCGTGGTTTTGATCAAAGGCTACGACGAACGCGGCATTGTCTGGTTCACCAACTACAACAGCCGCAAAGGCCAACAGTTGGCAGGCAACCCTTTTGCCGCCTTGCAATTTCATTGGGTTGAGCTAGAGCGCGTGGTGCGTATCGAAGGCCGCGTGGAAAAAGTCAGCGACCCCGAGAGTGACGACTACTACAACAGTCGTCCGCTCGACTCGCGCATTGGCGCATGGGCCAGCCCACAAAGCCAAGTGATTGAAGGGCGCGGCACACTGGTTGCCAACGCTGCCAAGTATGGTGCGCAGTTTTTGTTGCAGCCCCCTCGCCCACCGCATTGGGGCGGCTACCGCCTCGTGCCAGAGCAGTGGGAGTTTTGGCAGGGCCGCAAGAGTCGTTTGCATGACCGCTTACGTTACCGCCAAACGGCCGCAGGTGCTTGGATACGCGAACGACTTGCGCCTTAAAAACTCACTTGAGCGCCGACTTTCAAGCTACGACCCGCGATGGGCGGTGCATTGGTACCCAAGGTCTGCGTCAACACCGAGGTCGACGAATACGCCAACTTGTTGGTGATGTTGTCGAGCTTGGCAAACAACAACCAATGCGTGGGACCGCTGTGGGTGTGGTAGTTCAGGCCCGCATTCCACAGCGTGTGACCAGCGGTGGTGATACCAGGCTCAGAACCGTTATTTGGCACACGTTTTTGAGCAGCAGCGTGCATGAAACCCAAACGGGCGCCCCACGCGTTGCGAGACCACACCGCGTCAGCGCCCACACGCATGGGAGCGATGCGGGGCATAGGGCTGTTGTGTGACAAATCTTGTGCTCGTACCACGTCGGTTCGGAGCTCAAGGTCCATCGCGCCATGTGCGGCATTGGGTGTCAGCAAAGCGTCTTGGCCGCCTACCATGCGGATTTTGGCGGTGGACTCGATGCCGTAAAAACGGGCGCGAACGCCTTCAAATCTGTACTCTGGCAAGTTCTCGCCATTTGGATCAAATTGCACGCCGGTCGGTCGCAATGCCAAGTAATTTGAGAAGTTGGAGGCAAATCCAGTGATGCCAAATTTATGCGCACCTTGTTTCCATTCACCGCCCACATCAAGCTGTGTGCCTTTTTCTAAGCCGTTGGTAGGCTGACCGATTTCATAGGTAGCAGACGCCGCATGCACACCATGTGCAAACAACTCATAGTCTTTGGGCGCACGCTGACTCGCGCTGAGGTTGGTCGTGAGCTGCCAGCCATTTTGTGCTTCACCTTGGCGTAAGTTGCGCATGGCGCCAAGAGCAAAACTCATGGGTTTGAATTTTTGGGACTGCGCCAAGTTGGTTTCTAAATCTTCAAAAGACTGCACCGTCACGCTCTCTGCACGCGCACCTGCACTCAGTTGCCCCCAGCTGGTTTTCAAAGCTTGGTAAGTAAACAGGCCTGTGCTGGTCGTCTTGCTAGGTGGCAAAAGCGCTGGTTGCCCATTGCTTCTGACCTGCACATCGCTTCGCTCATTTTGGATACCTACGACACCTTCGAGTCGCATGCTATTGCTTAAGGGAATAGCCAACTGGCGGCCTTCCAAACGGAAATCATGGCCTGTATTGACAAAGCGTGTGCCATCGGTGGCTTCAGGTGTTTCGAACTCCGTGTGGGTGTAACGCGTGTGGCCAAGCTGAAACTTCACATCTTGGAACGCACCCACCTCCCGCAACTGACCTTCCATGACATGGTGACGACGCAGCATGCCGATGTGCACCGTGGGCTCAGCCACTGTGCCGTAGGTGCTGCGGTATTCGCTGGTGGACAAACCTAAATAGCCACGGTCAAACAACAGAGTGCCACCAACCGCGCCACCTTTACTCTTACTGGCCGAGTTACATACGCGTCGGCCATTCGGGGAGGTCGCGCTGTCACCTACGCAATTCATATCTTTAGGCACACGCAAATTTTGGGTGCTACGTTCAAACGCATCTACATGCAGCACCAATTTGTCGCTGCCCGCCTCCACCATCGCGCCCATGCTGCGCTCGTCGGCTGCGCCGCCTGCTCGCACTTCGGCTTTGCCAATCACGCTGCCCTTGGCGTCAAACATGCGCTCGCGTGCGATGCGGTTGTCGATGACGTTCACCACGCCGCCAATGGCACTGCCGCCGTAGAGCAAAGTGGCGGGCCCTCGCAAGACTTCAATGCGCTCGGTGGTGAGAGGATCAATCGGCACAGCATGGTCATTGCTCAGGCCCGACACATCCATGTTGGCGCCGCTGTTTTGCAAAATACGAATGCGGTCGCCGTCCATGCCGCGAATGACAGGGCGACCCACATTGGGACCAAACGAACTGTTGGCAATGCCGGGCAAGTTGACGAGTGTTTCGCCCAATGTGCTGCCTTGGCGCTGGGTTAAGGCTGCACCTGAGAGCTGCTGAGCTGGAACTAACAAACCGCCACCCTCTAGGTTGCGAGCAGTGATGGTCACCTCGTCCAAGCGATGCACATCGTCGCTATGCGCCGTTTGCGCCCATGCGTTGCCTAGAGTGAGAGAGAAGAATGAATATGCAGCAGCGGCCACGGCGCTGCGTTGAAAAACGTGTGTCATGTCAAGGGTCCTGGGAGGCGCATGCGTCGCCTCAAATGTGTTTTGCAAAACAAAGTCAGCACGCCCGCAATCAAGCGTGGCGAGCCCACTTAGACATCAAAGCAAAACAGCAGGGGGTCCTCGGGCCGCATAAAAGCGCTCAAACAGCGCAAAGCGTTCGTGCAGCGTTGCAGCCAGCCAACTGAGCGCGGGCATCACGGGCATCAACACAAAAACAGGTGTGTTCAAGGCATCAGGGCAGCTTTGGTCAAACAGCTGACAATCGACCACATGGCTGTGGTCCCCCCACAAACGCTGCAAACCAGCCATGAGGTCTTGATCAGAAGCGGCAGTTGTCACACCTTCAACTGCCATCACGTTGTGCATGCCATGTGCATGTGCCACGCGGTGCAACACGCCTATGGTTTGCACCAACACCAAGGCTGTCAGCAACATCAGTGTCACGCGTTGCAAACGACGCAGACTCAGCCCCAGCAAAGGCTGGTGGCATGCATCAGTCATGGCGCACCTTGTCTGCAAAGGTCTGCACAAACTTTTGCACCTTGGGCGCAACCACAAAGGCGCAGTAGCCTTGAGTTGGGTTGTGCTCGAAATAGTCTTGGTGATAAGCCTCGGCGGCCGAGTAGTTGTCCAAGTTTTTCAGCTCGGTCACCACGCGGCCAGACAGAGCTGCATTGACTTCGTCCAGCACTTGCTGCGCCACAGCCCGATCGGCTTCATCGCTCAAATAAATGCCGCTTCGGTACTGCGTACCCGAATCATTACCTTGGCGGTTCAAAGTGGTGGGGTCGTGGATGACAAAGAAAACTTCAAGCAGCTCGCGCAAACTTATGAGCTGTGGGTCGTAGACCAAACGCACCACTTCGTTGTGGCCTGTTTCACCTGAACATACGTCACCATAGCTGGGGGTCAAGGTGTGGCCATTGCAATAGCCCGACTCAACGTCCAACACACCCTTGACGCGCACAAACACAGCCTCGGTGCACCAAAAGCAGCCACCACCCAAGGTGATGACCTTGGTGTGTGCGTTGGATGCCGAGGTGTTTGTCATAAGGCTCGATTCTATGATTGTGTTCGCCAAGGTACAGATGCCCGTCTCCCTTAAAGGCACACTGAGGTAAATATGGACTCCCTACTCGCTCTTAAACCCATTCTCACCACGTTGATCCTGCCCGCCACCAGCGGCTTGTTGGCGCTCTTCGCTTTGTTGTTTTGGGCTTGGCGTTGCAGCTCTCGCACAGCACGACTCCCTGTTGCACTCGCAGGCTTCACCTCCCTGGGTATGTGGTTTCTCAGCTGCCAAGCCGTTGCCATTTGGTTGTCCTTACATTTGCTGCCGCAAGTCAATCCTGTGAACATGGAAGACTTGAAGAGCCAACATGTTCAGGCTATCGTGGTGTTGGGTGGCGGTGTTGAAAACGAAGCTGCCGAATACAGCGGCCCCAGCTTATCACCCGATGCCATGTCACGCTTGCTCTACGGCGTGCATTTGTCGCGAACCACACAGCTACCCTTGGCTTACACGGGCGGCATTGGCTGGGCTGGGTCTAGCGATCAAGCATCGGAAGCCGCAGTGGCCGCTTTGGCTTTGGCCCGTTTGGGCGCACCCGCGTTGCGCTGGCAGGAAAGCCAATCACGCGACACCCGTGAAAACGCACGGCTGACTGCCGCCATCCTGAAAAGTGATGGCGTGACCCGCATTGCCTTAGTTACCCACGCATGGCACATGCCGCGCAGCGTGCGCCAGTTTGAAGCGGCTGGTCTAGATGTAGTCCCAGCACCCATGGGCTTCATGCGCAGTGATTTAAATCCCCTCTTGCAGTGGCTGCCCAGCGGCAAAGGCCTGCGCGACAGTGGCTGGGTAATCCGTGAATGGTTAGGGCTGTTGCTCACTGAAGTGCATCTAAAGAATTAAGCTGGTACATTAATAACCCGCCAGTCATTAGCCGTTTATGACCACAGAAACCCTCATCGCACCAAGCGAAGCAACGCCCAAACGCGTGCGCCGCAAAGAAGCACGCCCAGGCGAATTGCTAGACGCCGCTTTGGATTTGTTTGTTGAAAAAGGCTTCTCCGCTACCCGCGTTGAGGAGGTGGCTGCGCGTGCAGGCGTGTCCAAAGGCACGTTGTTTTTGTACTTCCAGAGCAAAGAAGATTTGTTCAAAGCTGTGGTGCGCGAAAACATTGCCAACAAGTTTCCAACTTGGCAAGAAGAGTTCATCACATTTGAAGGAAGCAGCTCAGACATGCTGCGCTATGCCTTGGTCTCTTGGTGGGAGCGCATTGGCAACACACGCGCCAGCGGCATCACCAAACTGGTGATGAGCGAGGCACAAAACTTCCCAGAAATCGCAGAGTTTTACCAAGATGAGGTCATCAAGCCAGGCAACGCCATGATTCGCCGCATCTTGGAGCGCGGCGTGCAAAGTGGCGAGTTTCGCGAACTCGATCTGGAGCAAGCAGTGCACATCATTGTTGCCCCCATGATCTTTTTGATGATGTGGAAGCACTCCATGGGCGCGTGCGCTGCGTCCGCCAAGATCGTCGACCCCGAACAATTCATTCACATGCAAGTCGATGTGCTGCTGCACGGCATGACCGCGAAGAAAACAAAATGAAACAAATCAAACCCCGTTGGATCGTCATTGGCGTCATAGTGTTGGCCCTTGCTGCTGGCGTGTGGCGTTCACTGAGCAACAAGCGCGCACAACAAGCGGCTGCATCTGCCCCAACGACTACCGTGACACAAGTGGAGTTGGCCAGCACCGATGTGATGAAAGCTGAGCTGCGCGACATCACCCAAGGCCTGGCTGTCTCAGGCACGGTCAAAGCGGTGAATTACGCAGTCATCAAAGCACGCGTAGCGGGTGAACTCAAAGAAATCGTGGCGCGCGAAGGCGATGCGGTGAAAGCGGGCGATGTGCTGGCACGCATCGACCCCACCGAATACCAACGCCGTTGGCAACAGGCCTCCGAGCAAGCCAAGGCTGCCCAAGCCCAAGTAGAAATTAACAACCGCCAATGGAACAACAACAAAGCTCTGGTGGAGCAAGGTTTCATCTCTAAAGCGGCGATGGACAACTCCTTGGCAAACTTTTTAGGCGCTGATGCCAGCTACAAAGCCGCCATCGCAGGTGCCGATGTGGCCCGCAAAGCCTTGGATGACGCCACCTTGCGTGCGCCCTTTGCTGGCATCGTGTCGGGCCGCGCCGCGCAAGTGGGCGAGCGCGTGGGCATTGATGCCAAGATCATGGAATTGGTTGACCTTCGCCAGCTTGAAGTTGAAGTGCCCTTGAGCCCGAGCGAATCAATGGATGTGCGCGTGGGTCAAATGGCAGCATTGCAAGTGGAAGACCGCAAAGAGACCGTGGGTGCCAAGGTCAAACGCATCAGCCCTAGCGCACAAACCGGCAGTCGCAGTGTCTTGATTTATTTGGCCCTCGACAAAGCCGAAGGCTTGCGCCACGGCTTGTTTGCCAAAGGTATTTTGGGCATGGGCAAGAGCCAAGTTCTGGCCGTCCCACTCTCCGCCGTACGCACCGACCGTGCACAACCTTATGTGCAAGTGGTCGAACAAGTAGGCGAGCAACTGCAAGTGACACACAAAACCGTCACACTGGGTACGCGCGGCATGGACTTGGCTCAACCAGAGTCTGAAACCATGGTGGGCGTCACAGGCCTTGCAGAAGGCAGCACCGTGCTCAAGAGCAATGTGGGCGCTTTGCGCGAAGGCATGGTGGTGAAGTACACCGCAACGGCCACTAGCCAGTCAGCCTCGTCAACAACTGCGCCAGCTTCCGCTGCCAGCTCAGCTCCTTAAGGCGACAAACCCAGCATGTGGTTCACCAAAGTCAGTTTAAAAAATCCGGTCTTCGCGACCATGGTGATGCTCGCCTTTGTGGTGCTGGGCTTGTTCTCCTACCAGCGTCTCAAGATTGACCAGTTCCCCAACATTGACTTTCCAGTGGTGGTGATCACCACCGAATACCCAGGCGCATCGCCTGAGATCGTGGAAAGCGAAGTCAGCAAGAAGATTGAAGAAGGTGTGAACGCCATTGCGGGTATCAGCGCCCTCACCTCGCGCAGCTACGAAGGCATGTCGGTGGTGGTGATTGAGTTTCAGCTGCACATCGATGGCCGCAAAGGCGCTGACGACGTGCGCGAAAAAGTAGCCGCCCTGCGCCCCACCCTGCGCACCGATGTGAAAGAGCCCAAAGTCTTGCGCTTTGACCCGTCCAGCCGCGCCATTTGGTCGCTGGCCGTGGTGCCCGAAACCCCTAAAGATGGCAAAGCACTCTCAGCGGTGGAACTGACCAACTGGGCCGACCAAGTGGTGAATGCGGTCAAAACCGAAGCCCAAGACTTGCCAGTGGGCAGTTTGCGTTCGCTAGAGCAAGACCGTGTGATTCAAATTCAAGGCCGCATGCTGCGCCCTGAAGACTTTGGCCAAATCATCGTCGCGCGTAACAACACCACCCCCATTCGCTTGAACCAAGTAGCCACCGTGAACGACGCTGCGCAAGAGGTGGAGAGCTTGGCCCTTTACAACGGCCAACGCACCTTGTTGATGACGGTGCAAAAAGCCCAAGACGAAAACACCATCGACGTGATCGACGGCCTCAACAAAACCGTGGCCGAAATGAAAACGCAGCTGCCCGCAGGCCTGCGCCTAGAGCAAGTGCAAGACGGCTCACGCCCTATCCGCGTGGGTGTGGCCAACGTGCGTCAAACACTCATTGAAGGCGCGTTGCTGACCGTGCTGATCGTGTTCTTGTTTTTGAACTCGTGGCGCTCCACGGTCATCACCGGACTCACGCTGCCTATTGCCATCATTGGTACGTTTTTGTTCATGTACATTTTTGGCTTCACCATCAACATGATCACCCTGATGGCGTTGTCGCTGTGTGTGGGCTTGTTGATTGACGATGCCATCGTGGTGCGTGAAAACATCGTGCGCCATGTGCAAATGGGCAAGACGCCGTATCAGGCGGCGATGGACGGCACACAAGAAATTGGCTTGCCCGTGCTGGCCACCACGCTGTCGATCGTGGCGGTGTTTTTGCCCATTGGTTTCATGGGCGGCATCATCGGCAAGTTCTTCCACGAGTTTGGCATCACCATCGTGGCAGCGGTGCTCATTTCCATGTTCGTCAGCTTCACGTTGGACCCCATGTTGTCGTCCATTTGGCATGACCCCACCATTCATGCGCACGGTGAGCACGGCAAATCCAACACGTTTTATGACCGAACCATTGGCCACGTCACCGCTTGGTTTGAAACGACAACCGACAAGCTCATCGCCCTGTACCAACGCATTTTGAAATGGTCGCTCATCCACAAACGCGCCACGGTGGGCATGGCCATTGGCACCTTTGTGCTGAGCATCTTCATGGTCCCACTCTTAGGCTCGGAGTTTGTGCCCAAGGCTGACTTCTCTGAAACTACGGTCAGTTTCTACACACCGGTGGGCTCATCACTTGAAGTCACCGAGTCCAAAGCCAAGCAAGTAGAAGCCATCATCCGCGAGTTTCCAGAGGTGCGCTACACCCTGTCCACCATCAACACGGGGGCTGCGAACGGAAAAATTTACGCCAGCATTTACATTCGCTTGGTCGACCGCAAAGACCGCAAACGCAATGTGGACCAAATGTCGGCAACGCTACGCGAACGCTTGCTGCAAGTGCCGGGCATCACCGTCACGCACGCGGGCTTGCTTGACGCGGTGGGTGGTAACAAACAAGTGGAGTTCTCACTACAGGGCAGCGACTTGCGCGAGCTAGAGCGCCTGACCGTGCAAGTGATGGACAAAATTCGCACCATTCCAGGCTTGGTTGACTTGGACTCCAGCGTCAAACCCAACAAACCCACCATCGAAGTAAAAGTGCAACGCGAAGCGGCCAACGACCTTGGCCTATCGCTGGGCGGCGTGGCCAACCAACTGCGCATCCTGGTAGCTGGCACCACGGTCACCAACTGGCGCGCCGCCGATGACCAAACCTACGACGTCAACGTGCGCTTGGCCCCCAATGCTCGCAACGCTATGCAAGACCTTGAGCGCTTGCCCTTCACCCTTGGCATCAACGCAGATGGAAGCCCCCGCGTCGCCCGCTTGAACCAAGTGGCCAAGGTCGAAGAAGGCACGGGCCCCAACCAAATCAACCGCCGCGATTTGATGCGTGAAGTGGCCATTAACGCCAACGTTTACAACCGCTCTGCGGGTGAGGTGTCAGGCGACATTCGCAAAATCATGGACGGCATTCAACTGCCCCCCGGCTATCGCTACCAATTTGGCGGCTCCACCAAGAACATGGCTGAATCGTTTGGCTATGCCATCTCGGCCTTGGTGTTGGCCATCGTGTTCATTTACATGATTCTGGCCAGCCAGTTCAAAAGCTTCTTGCAGCCCATGGCCCTGATGACGGCCCTGCCCCTCACCCTCATTGGCGTGGTGTTGGCACTGCTGTTGTTTGGCTCGAGTTTGTCGATGTTTTCCATCATTGGCGTCATCATGCTGATGGGCTTGGTGACTAAGAACGCGATTTTGTTGGTCGACTTTGCTATTCGCTCGCGTGAACCGCAAGAGCAGCCCGATGGGTCCATCAAACCGGGCTTAAGTCGCCACGACGCCCTGCTTTTGGCCGCCGAAGTGCGTTTGCGCCCCATTTTGATGACTACTTTGGCCATGATTTTCGGCATGGTGCCCTTGGCTTTCGCCCTCTCAGAGGGCTCAGAACAGCGCGCCCCCATGGGCCAAGCCGTGATTGGCGGGGTCATTACCTCGTCACTGCTTACTTTGGTAGTCGTGCCCGTGGTGTACTGCTATTTGGACGATTTGGCCGAATGGATGAAACGCAAATGGGCGTCAGGCTCTGACAGCCCTGCCCGTTAAAATTTTGCCCAGCTTTAACTGAACTGATTTCGGAGTTTTGAGATGAATACCCAAGAACAAGCCCGCTTCAACATGGTCGAACAACAAATTCGCCCCTGGCAAGTCCTCGACGCCCAAGTGTTGACCGTGTTGTCCAACGTGCAACGTGAACTGTTTGTGCCACAGGCTTACCAAGCTATGGCCTACACCGATACCGACATCCCTTTGGGCCACGGCGAAGCCATGGCACCTCCCCGTGTGGCCGCACGCTTGATGCATGACCTACACCTCACTGGCACCGAAAAAGTTTTGGAAATCGGCACGGGCAGCGGCTACATGGCTGCTTTGCTCGCAGGCCGCGCCCAACGCGTGGTGAGCTTGGAAATCAACCCTGAGTTGGCCAGCAACGCCCGCAACAACCTGCAACGCGCTGGCATCACCAACGTCGATGTGCGCGTGGCTGATGGCAGCACAGGCGCTTCGGGCGATGCCCCGTTTGACGCCATCGTGCTGGGCGGCTCTGTGGCTGAAGTACCGCAAGCGTTGTTGCAGCAACTCACCATTGGCGGTCGCTTGTTGGCCATCGTTGGGCACGACCACGTCATGGCAGCCACACTGTTCACACGCACCGCTGATGCTGCATGGAGCAGCAAAGCTTTGTGGGACCACACGGCCCCACGTTTACAAGGCTTTACAGAGCCAACACGTTTCAAGTTCTAAAAGCGCGGCATGATTGACCAAGTCCAACCTGCACAGTTGCAAGACTGGATCGCATCTCAAGCGCCCAACGGTTCAACTGTGGTGCTTGATGTGCGTGAAGCCTGGGAAGTGCAAACTGCTTGTGTGACTGCGCAGGGTTTTGAGCTGGTGAAGATTCCCATGCACACCATTCCTCCTCGCATCACAGAGCTAGACCGTGACCAACCGATTGCTGTGCTGTGCCACCACGGTGGCCGCAGCATGCAAGTGGCCGCGTTTTTGGTGCAACAAGGCTTTAGCCATGTGGCCAACATCGCGGGCGGCATCAACGCTTGGTCGTCGCAAGTGGACGCTTCGGTGCCCACGTATTGATTTTTGAAAGAACTGAATGTCGCTCTCTCGCACTGTTTTTCGCTCCCTTCCCCTCACCGCTGCGGTGATGTTGGCTTTTGCATCTAACGCACAAGCCCAAAGCTTGGTGGAGATGTACGAAGCAGCGCGTGGGTATGACGCGGGTTTTATTTCGGCCAAGGCACAATTTGAGGCAAACTTGGCGAGGGCTAATCAATCGCTGGGTGGCATTTTGCCAAATATTGCAATGTCTGTTAGCCACACCAAAACTGACGTTCAAAGGCAAATTTCCGGAGTAGATGCGGTTAGACAGGATATTGCCCAACTTGAAACTAAAACGACTGCTGCCACTCTGGTTCAGCCCCTTTACCGCCCCGCAGCTTGGGCTACTTATCGACAAGGTGGGCGCCAGTTGCAACAAGCTGCGGCGCAATATGAAGCTGCTGAACATGAGCTTCTGATACGCGTTTCACAAGCTTACTTCGATGTTCTCACCAGCGAAGACAACTTTGAGCTAGTGCAAAACCAAAAGAAAGCAGTCAGTGAACAACTGGCCTCGGCCCAACGCAATTTCGAAGTAGGCACGGCCACCATCACTGGCGTGCGCGATGCACAAGCTCGCTATGACTTGGCCGATGCCCAAGCCATCGCTGCTGAGAATGACTTGCGCACCAAACGTTTAGCGCTCAACATGGTTGCGGGCATGGACAATGCCCAACCCAAACGCCTTGCCAAAAAAACCAACTTGGTAATGCCGCCAAAAGAAGACGTTAACTCATGGGTCAGTCAGTCTCAAAGCAGCAGCCCTGCCGTGCGTCAAGCCGAATTGGCCGTGGAAGTGGCTGACTACGAAATGGACAAAGCTACGGCTGTTCATAAGCCTACGCTGGATGCGCAAATGACTTATGGCCGCACTGAAAACTTAAAAGGCACAGCAACGCCTGCCATCACAAATCCATACACGACATGGAGCCCCACCGTCGGCCTCGTCTTAAATGTCCCGTTGTTCGCGGGTTTCAGTGGTGTCTACAAAGTCAAAGAAGCGATTGCCTTGAAAGACAAAGCGCGATCTGACTTGGACAACGCACGCCGTAGCACCGAGCAAGCCACACGCAATACCTATTTCGGTTTGCTCGCTGGCCTGAGCCAAGTCAAAGCCTACGAAGCCGCCGAGGCCTCAAGCCAAAGCGCCTTGGATGCCAACAAGCTCGGTTACTCAGTCGGTGTGAACATCAACATCGATGTGCTGAACTCGCAAAGCCAGCTTTACCAAACAAAGCGTGACTTGGCCAAAGCGCGTTACGACGTGTTGGTGACCAACCTCAAACTGCGCCAAGCTGCTGGCACGTTGACACCTGCAGACTTGCAGCCTATCAACGACCTGCTCGCACCTTAATTGTTTTTCAAGTACGGCAGCAGCGCTTGCGCTGTACGCTGTGCAGCACCTCGGTGGGCTTGTGAAAAATCTCTGCATGCTTGCACGTGGGCATTCTCATCGGGGCTAAACCCCACCATTTGCAAAGCAGTCGTCACGGCTTGCACCATGTCCTGCACACGTAAGGCCGCACCAGCTTCTTCGGCCAACTGAGCTGCTTCTGCAAAGTTAAAGGTGTGCGGCCCCATGATGACGGGGCAACCACATGCGGTCGACTCAATCAAATTTTGTCCGCCCAAAGGCGCGAAACTGCCGCCTAACAAAGCGGCATCTGACAAGCCGTAATACAAAGCCATTTCGCCCAGTGAGTCACCTAACCAAATGGTATCGGTATGGTCTTGTTGGTTGGCATCTGGTCCATCTGTCCATTGACTGCGGCGCGACACTTTCCAGCCTCGTGCTTCAATCAAAGCAGCCACTTCTTCAAAGCGTTGCGGGTGTCGCGGCACGACCAACCAATGCACGGCATGGATGTGATTTTGATGGTCAAGCGGCGTGTCTTTCAAGGCTTGCAGGGTGTCCAGCCACATGACCTCCTCGCCTTCTCGAGAGCTGGTGAACAGCACCACGGGACGGTTGAGCTTTTGCTTCCATGTCTTGGCTAGCGCCAGCTGTGCAGCATCTGGCTTGGCATCAAATTTCAAGTTACCCAAGACCGCATCCACCTTGGCACCCAAGGTTTGCAAGCGTTCGGCATCCACCTGCGTTTGCGCCAGCACCGACGACAAGCCTTGGTAAGCAGGACGCGACAACCACGCTAAGCGCTGCGCTTGGTGCATGCTCTTTTCGCTCATGCGTGCATTGACCAACACCAGCGGCACATGAGCCTTGTTGCACTGCGCCACCCAGTTAGGCCAAAGCTCAGTTTCAAGGATGATGCCCACGCAAGGTTTGAACTGTTTCAAAAAGCATTCCACCGCGGCAGGCGTGTCCCACGGTTGCCACACTTGTACATCGCCTTCTTGCAGCAGGCTCACACCTTGTGCACGCCCAGTGGCTGTCCCGTGGGTGAGCAAAATGCGAATGCTAGGTTGTACGGCACGCAGTGAATGCAACAGCACAGCCGCTGCGCGGGTTTCGCCCAGCGAGACGGCGTGTACCCAAACGTAACCACCTACATCGGATGTCTGCGTATAACGTCCAAACCGTTCTTCAATAGCATGCAAATAACCGGCTTCGTTACGACCACGACGCTGTAGTTTGCTGCGCAACAAGGGCTGCAAAGCCCACATGAGCAAGCTATAAATATGCAGCATCACCGCTGGGTATCCGCAGCCAAACAAGCGAGGTAAGCATTCCAAGCTTCATCCACAGATGGAACATGGTCTCCGCCCACAGCACATTGATGTGCTGCGCCAACAGGCCCTGCGCGTTCGATGCGCGGCTGACTAAAGAGCTGCACAACAGGAAGATTCAATGCAACAGCCAAATGTCCCAAGCCTGAATCAACTGAAACCACACTGCGACACTTCGCCATGTGCGTCAGTACATCTGACAATTTCATGCGCGGTAGAACTTGTGCATGATCACCCAACACTTGAGCAAGTCGTTGCACCAGTTCTGCTTCACTTGCATTCGCTTGAGGCAAAAGAATAGTTTCCCCCTGCTCAATCAGACGCTGGCCTAATTGCACCCATGATTCAAATGGCCACTCGTTGTCTAAACGTGTCGTACCATGCGCAAACATCACACCCTTGCGATCTGCGTGTGCAGCGGCTATCAACGGATAAGTAGGTATACGCTGAAGCACACCCGTTGATTCGTAGCTCAGGGCCCGTGCTGCTAATGTCCGATAGCGGGCAACTGCATGGATTGTCTTTTCCATCGGCACAGACTTTTGCAGCAACCATTTGACTGGCCATTCGTAGGCGCATAAGTCACTCTTATTGGCATATGTCGCAGAAAATCCAGCAGGCGTCAAACTGGCACCACGCGCAATACGGGCCGATTTGATCAAGCCTTGAAAGTCAATAACGGCGTCGTAAGGTGTTTCGCGCAAGGTCTGCCAAAACTGCGCCCACTCGTGTCGAGTTTCACGCTGAAAGCGACTTTTTCGCCATCGGCGTTCGGCACAGGGAATCACACGGGTGAGGCCTTGTGCTTGCGTGACCAGATCAGCAAAAGCCTCTTCAACGACCCAATCAATCGTGACGCCAGGCAAACATGCCTTCATGTCTTCAATGACAGGCATGGTTTGAATCACATCGCCCAAAGACGAGAGCTTGACGATCAATACCCTCAATGCGCCGCCTCTTGAAACTTCGCATCTGGTTTGACACGGCGCAACAGCGCCAGCATGTCATGCTCAATGCGGTCCAACGCAGTTTGGGTTTGACCTTCAAAACGCAGCACCAGCACAGGCGTGGTGTTTGAGGCACGAATCAAGCCAAAGCCATCTGCCCAGTCGATGCGCAGACCGTCAATCACGCAAGCCTCTGGCTTGAACTCGGGAGAAGGCAATTCACCGGAAGAAACCAACAGCTGTAACTCAGCGCTCAAACGGTGTGGTTCGCCCTCAGTGCAGCCCACGTTCAACTCAGGTGTGGAGAAGCTAGTGGGCAACGCATTCAGCACCGAATTGGCATCGGGGCTGCGGCTCACGATTTCGAGCAAGCGGCAACCAGCATAGGTGCCGTCGTCAAAACCAAACCAACGCTCTTTGAAGAAAATGTGGCCGCTCATCTCGCCACCCAAAGGTGAATCGACTTCTTTCATCTTGGCTTTGATGAGCGAGTGGCCAGTTTTGAACATCAAGGCTTGACCGCCGGCTTCGCGAATGGCGGGGGCCAAACGCTGAGAGCATTTCACGTCAAACACAATCGCGCCACCGGGCACGCGCGAGAGCACGTCTTGTGCAAACAGCGTCATTTGGCGATCGGGGTAAATGGTTTCGCCGTCTTTCGTGACGATACCTAAGCGGTCGCCGTCGCCATCAAAAGCCAAGCCCAATTCAGCACCGGTGGTCTTCAATGCCGCGATAACGTCTTTCAAATTCTCTGGCTTGCTGGGGTCTGGATGGTGGTTAGGGAAGTTGCCGTCCACTTCACTGAACAGTTCAATCACCTCGCAGCCCAAGGCGCGGAAGATGCCAGGCGCTGTTGCACCCGCAATGCCGTTGCCGCAATCGACCACCACTTTCATGGGGCGGCTCAGGCGCACATCGCCCACAATGCGTGCCACGTAATCGGCCGTTACATCCACTTGTTGGATGCTGCCGCCCGCTTTAAGCGTCCAGCTCTCGGCCTGCATGATCTCGCGCAAACCTTGAATTTCGTCACCGTAAATGGCACGACCACCCAGAACCATTTTGAAACCGTTGTAGTCCTTGGGGTTGTGGCTGCCCGTGACTTGAATGCCGCTCTTGCACAGCGTACAAGCTGCGAAGTACAGCATAGGGGTCGTGACAGCGCCAACATCAATCACTTGCACGCCTGCGGCGACCAAGCCACGCATCAGGGCTTCGACCAACGAAGGGCCGCTCAGGCGACCATCGCGGCCCACAGCCACGGTGGTTTCTCCACATGCAGCAGCATGTGTACCAAAAGCTTTGCCGAGGGCTTCGGCCACGTCGACATTGAGGGTGGATGGAACGACACCGCGTATGTCGTAGGCTTTGAAGATGGAGGCGTTAACTTGCATAGTGATGAGATTGTAGAGAGCCAGCTTCGGTTTTCTTCGCCGACTATGATGATCTAACTGCTGCCTCTAATCCACAATGATTAGTCCTTCAACATAGCTTTTCTCGTGCGCGCAAAGCCAACCACTCTTTTGTTTCAGAACTACTGTTCCTCACCACTCGGCGAGGTGCTGCTTGCTGCCTCTGAGCAGGGTTTGGCGGGGGTTTGGTTTGTGCAGGGTCAGCAGCACATGCCAGACACAAGCGCTTGGCAGACAAACGAAGCACACCCCACTTTGAAAACAGCTGCACAGCAGCTGACTGAATATTTCAGCGGCCAGCGCCACACCTTTGATGTGCCCATCCATTCCGCATGGGGTACTCCCTTTCAGCGCGCCGTGTGGCAAGCTTTGCAGCGAATTCCCTATGGCCACACCAGCACCTATGGCGAAATTGCCCGCGCCATAGGCAACGCCAACGCTGTTCGCGCCGTCGGCGCGGCCATTGGCCAGAACCCGCACACCATCATCGTGCCCTGCCATCGCGTGGTGGGTGCCAATGGCTCTCTGACGGGGTTTGCCGGCGGGCTAGACCGCAAAACCTTTTTGCTGGCCCATGAGAACGCCCACACATGAATGAACCACATGTGAATTGGCGTGAATGGGTGCCTGAATTTTTACTTTTGGCCTTGCTGTGGGGCTCTTCGTTTTTATTCATGCGCGAAGGTGCCCATGCCTTTGGCCCATTTCCCACAGCGTGGGTGCGTATCAGCTTAGCGGCGCTCATGCTCACACCGGTGCTGATCTGGCGAAGAGAAGTGCCTATTCTGGTGCAGTATTGGCGCCCGACGCTCTCAGCAGGCTTGCTCAATGCGGGCATTCCTTTTGCCTGCTATGCCTACGCACTGATGCACATCAACACTGGCCTGACGTCAATCTTGAATGCCACCACACCACTGTTTGGCGCACTGATCGCTTGGGTGTGGTTGGGCGACAAGCTCAACGCCACACGGGCCTTGGGCTTGGCACTGGGCTTCGCAGGCGTAGTACTTTTGGCCAGTGATGTGCCGGGTGGCATCTCATTTCAGGCGGGCGGTTCTGGTCTGGCTATTGCAGCTTGCTTACTGGCCACTTTTTGTTACGGCATTGCTGGCAGCTTCACCAAGCGTTATTTGCAAAATGTGCCCTCCATCGTTACCACCACTGGTAGCTTGTGGGGAGCCAGCATCGGCCTTGCCGTTCCTGCGCTGCTGACTTGGCCTAGCGAAACGCCATCACTGCACGCATGGGGCGCACTCGCCATAGCTGGCTTGTTATGCACCGCTTTGGCCTATGTGCTGTTTTTCAGATTGATGACGCGCACAGGCCCCGCACGCGCCATGACGGTCACTTATTTAATTCCAGTCTTTGCTAACTTTTTTGGTGTTGTGTTCTTAGACGAAGTGGTCACCCATTGGATGATGGGTTGTGCCTTGATCATCGTGATGGGCACCGCCTTGGCGTCTGGTTTGGTCGGGCGTAAATAAAGGCACACGTGGTGCGCGCAATCCTGATACAATACTTGATCGCTTTAGTCGACTTCTAGCACGCACCTCTACATTGCCGTGCCTGCCCCTTAGCAAAGGGGCATTTAAGTAAATTCCCACTTCTTCGCGTATTTCAACCAGTTCTTTTAGGGCTGTGTTTCGTCGTTCTATTTTTTTAAGATTTTTATGATTCCTGCTATTCATACCCAGCATCCACCCATCACCCATGGCAAATACCGCATTGCCGCCAGCCCGCTTGCCTTGCCCTGTGGACGTTTTACAGCTCAAGTGTCTGTGGCCAGTGGCCAAGGCAGTGCCAGCACGGCACGCATCATGTCGTTCACCGATCACTTCGCGACACATGATGACGCAGCCAAATACGCACTTGCACAAGGCTTAGATTGGGTGCATCGCGCTACGCTAGCGCATTGATGCAACAGGCGTAAAAAAGGCCTCGGAACGTGAGTTCCGAGGCCTTTTTGTTTGACTCAGCACAGAGCTGAGTCAGAAGATCTGCAGGGCTTAGTAACCGCCGCGACCGCCACCACCGTAGCCGCCACCACCTGAACGGTCGCCGCCGCCGTAGCCGCCGCCGCCTGAGCGATCGCCACCACCGTAGCCGCCGCCACCTGAACGTGGAGGACGTGGCTCCATTGGGCGTGCTTCGTTCACAGTGATGCTACGACCACCCAATGATTGACCATTCATGCCTTCGATAGCAGCTTGTGCTTCGGCATCGCTGCCCATTTCGACAAAGCCGAAACCTTTTGAGCGGCCGGTGTCGCGCTCCATCATGACTTTGGCGCTGGTGACAGAACCGAATTCACCGAAAGATTGCTCGAGGTCGCCATCGCGAACCGTGTATGGCAGATTGCCGACGTAAAGTTTATTGCCCATGGGGACT
>JACCDY010537634.1_pt1 | contig 36585 bp, 59 predicted proteins | sample 7446391 | NCBI WGS metagenome assembly JACCDY01 (sample SAMN15323451, study PRJNA562643) | freshwater metagenome | isolation source: river surface water | place: USA:Blue River Watershed | collected 2017-08-18 | reverse complement strand
ATTTGATGTATTCTGCTGAGTAATATATAATTAACTTCATGGGAAGAAAAGCATTTGATGAAAATATACACTTCTGGCCAAAAGTTAAGAAAACAAATGGTTGTTGGATATGGAGTGGCTACACTGTCAAGGGAGGCTACGGTATGGTTTCTATAAATAGAAAATCCACCCCATGCCATAGGTTCACATATGAGAAGTATAAGGGAAAGATACCAGATGGTATGACAATAGATCACCTTTGTGTTAATCCTCCTTGCGTGAACCCCGATCATCTTGAAGCAGTGACCCAATACGAGAACAATTATAGAAGTCCCAACTATACTGGCAACAAAACCCACTGTAAAAATGGCCACGAATATACGTCAGAGAACACATACATACGACCAAACCTAAAAGGCTGGAGAACTTGGCGTGACTGCAAAAAGTGTATAAGTGCAAGAAGTCTAAAAAGCTATCACAAACGCAAGGCTTTACTATGAATGATGTTGTATGGCTAGGTCGTGGCTATTGGGATATGCAGCTATTAGAAGATCTGTTTATTAAGAAAAATCATCATTCACAAATAGGCAAGCTAAAAGAAGCAATTGTAGTTTGTCCTACTGAATATCAAGACGTAAATGAATTGAACAAAAAGATCTCTAACTTGAAAAGGTGTATTCTTATTTGTACTTCAGATGAAGAAAACAAACTAGATTTAAGCAAGATCAAACATGACAATATACAGATTTATGCTACATATGTTCACAAGACAGATGCAGATGTAAAGTGGCTTCCTATAGGCTATACACCTCACTCAAAGACAAAAGGTTGGTTAGAAAAAGATATTGATGTGCTATTTGCAGGCCAAGTGAATCATGATAGCCGAAAGAAAATGATCAGAGCAATATCTGACATACCAACAGTAGAGCTAGACATAAGCAGAGGATTCTCACAAGGTCTTGAACCTAAAGACTATACTCAGAAGATGCAGAGAGCTAAAGTAGTACCTGCACCGAGAGGAAATATATCACCTGACTCATTTAGATTGTATGAAGCACTAGAGCATGGTGCAGCACCTGTAGCAGAGAATAGAGAGTTTTTTGATGTACTGTTTAAAGACTATCCATTTCCTGTAATTACTGATTACAAACAATGGCGAGGATATGTTGAAGATGCATTAAAAGGATTTCCTGTCATACAGAATACAAGTACTGCGTGGTGGATGCGATATAAAGAGCATTTGTTTAGTGACTTTAATCACAAAGATGATGTGACAATTGTCATACCAGTTAGTCCAATTAAATCACATCCACAAACTACGATATTAGATGAAACTATAAGATCTATCAGAAAACATCTAGACTGCAGAATAATAGTTACTTTTGACGGTGTAAGAAGTGAACAAGAATACATGAAAGATGACTATCAATTATTTATAAATAACTTCTTAGCTTCAGGTCACGATAGAATATACCCATTGATATTTGATAGTCACATGCATCAGACAGGTATGATGAAAGAAGCACTGCAGCATATAGATACAGACTTAATACTCTATATAGAACAAGATACACCTCTAACAGAAGATAGAGAAATTGACTGGGAGCTATGTAAACAAGCATTAAAAAGTGGTGAATCTAATCTTATTCGATTTCACTTTGAAGCTTTTGTACCTAAAGAACACAAGCACATGATGATAGGTGAAGCAGAAAATAATCTATTAAAGACAGCACAATGGTCACAACGACCTCACTTAGCAACTACCGCATTTTATAGACGAGTTATGAATGAATACTTTAGTGAAGAAGCAAGATCATTTATAGAAGATCACATGCATGGCAAGTTATGGAACGCATACGAATTAGACGGTGAGCAAGGCTGGAATCAGTTTAGAGTGCATATATATCACCCTAAAGGCGATATTAAACGCTCATATCATACAGACGGTAGAGCAGGTGAAGCTAAGTTTGATGATACACAGGTATTTTAATGAGACTTACTTTACTAGCAGTTGCATCTGAAACAGGACTTGGTTATCAGACAAAAGCCTACTATAAGCATTTAAAGCCTGACAAAGTAGTTATCATAGACATTAGTGATCTGAATGGTCAGAAACAACACTATGAATGGTACGACGGTGCTAAAGATTTGATCACCGTAAAGGGCATACCTACAGACAAAGATCTAGAGCTTATACTTCAAGATACAGATGTACTACTGACTGCTGAGACTGCATATAATCTCAATCTCTACAGACTAGCTAAACAGAAAGGGGTTAAAACTGTTTGTGTTGAGAACCCTGAATTTTATGATCATGTTAAATACCCACAATACGACATGCCCGACGTCATTATCCTACCTAGTGTATGGATGCTAGACGAGATCACCCGACACGCAAACAGCCGAGGTACTAAAGTCGTGCAAATACATCACCCCGTGGATCTAGATGAGATAGCTTTTACAGAAAGAACATCATGCAAGTTCATACACATAGCAGGTAAGCCAGCCGCTCATGATAGAAACGGTACTTGGGATTTTCTCACGGCTTGCCCAGACGGTCTTGTGACAACTCAAAGCAGTGATCTTGCAACAGTGATCAGACAAAGATACCGCCACGCTAGAGTACTCACAAACATTGATGACCCTAAAAAGCTCTATCAGTTAGCAGACGTACTTGTCCTACCACGTAAGTATGGTGGTAATTGCTTACCGCTTAATGAAGCATTAGCTAGTGGTATGCCTGTCATAATGCCTGACATATCACCGAACAATCATTTACTACCTAAAGAGTGGCTTGTAGAAGCCTACGTTACAGGAAGTTTTGAACCTAGAACAAAAGTAGACATATACACTGTAGATCATGACGATCTGAGAAATAAAATAGATTGGTTTAGACAGCAGAACATAGCAGAACAATCTAGACGAGCCCGAAGCCTAGCAGAGACTATTTCTTGGGAGCATTTAAAAGACAGATACTTAGAGGTGATACATGCGGCCTAACATATTAGTAGTAGCTCAAGTAGAAGATAGAACTAACATAGATCAGCAGATAGCTAAACAGACAGTACAGCCTAATAATGTTTTTGTATATGTAGATGAAAACCCTGCACAAGGTATAGATGCTAGAAGATTAAGAATTGCAGAGAATCATAAGAAGCTAGAAGAAGCAGTTAGAGACTTGCAGCCTGATCTAGTATGGCAGTTAGAGGGGGATTGTGAACTTCCTGAGAATTGTTTAAAGAAACTACTGAAATACTACAAAGAACTTAAAGATTCAGACTTTGGTTATATATCAGGTATTCAAGTAGGTAGACACGGCCTATATTGCCTCGGAGCCTGGACAGACTTTACAGAAGATAGCTTTTTGTCACTTGATCATACAAAGCAAGGCATACAACCAGTCGATGCCACTGGGTTCTACTGTCTCCTCGCACCTACTGAAGCCTGGCTACAAGGACAAGCAGAATGGAATGGTGAACCATACGGCCCAGACGTAGCCTGGGGTTTGTCATTACGCGCTAAAGGTTATAAAATATATGCAGACATGGATATACATGTAGGACACATTGTCAAGAATGGAATCATACGACCATCTGATATGTCAACCTGTAATGTAGCCTTTTCTAAAATCAACGGAACATGGAAATACAAGCAACTATGAACATTAAAAACATCAAGCCCAACCCAGGTAACCCTCGAACAATAAAAGACGATAACTTTAAGAAACTAGTCAAGAGCATCAAAGACTTTCCAGAGATGCTAGATGCTCGCCCCTTAGTACTCAACAAAGACAATGTGATATTAGGCGGCAACATGCGCTACAAGGCAGCTGTAGAAGCTGGTCTGACTGAATTACCCGTCAAGATAGTAGACTGGCCTGAAGACAAGCAACGAGAGTTTATCATTAAAGACAATGTATCGGGTGGTGAGTGGGACTGGGATATTCTAGCCAATGAATGGGATACTGACCTACTCGATGATTGGGGACTAGAACTACCCGACAGCATTAAAGAAGAAACCGAAGTAGAAGAAGATGAAGCCCCAGAGGTAAGCAGTGAGCCACCTGTGAGTCAACTTGGCTCAATCTATCAGCTAGGACGGCATTTTGTTATGTGTGGGGATAGTACGGACAAGGCTAGTGTTGAGCTACTGATGAATGGCGTTAAGGCTGATATGGTATATACAGACCCACCTTACGGGATGTCACTTGATGTGGATTATGATTCTATGTTCAAAAACGATAAGAGCCACAAGAATACGGGCGAACGCTTTGATGCGGTTATAGATGACGATAAATACTTTGACCCACGCCCAATACTTGCGATGGTTAGCAAAGTCCCAGAAGTGTTCTTATGGGGAGCTGACTATTTTTATGATTCATTACCTCGTGGCGGTTCATTATCGGCATGGGATAAACGCACAGAAACACTGGATGCGGTTGTTGGCAATACAACCGAGTTTTTATGGTCTAAGCAACCACACAGACGCATGACAGCAAGGGTGCTGTGGTCAGGTCATCATGGTATGGGTAAAGACGATGAGAAATCTAGAATACACCCAACTCAAAAGCCACTTGAACTGCACAAATGGTTCTTTGATAACTACGGAAATGGTAAGAGCCTAGTTCTTGACCTCTTCCTTGGCTCAGGCTCTACCCTAATAGCCTGTGAACAAACAGACCGTACTTGTTATGGCATGGAACTTGACCCCAAGTATGTAGACGTTATACGCAAGAGATATGCTAAGTTTATAGACCCTAATGGATGGGAGGAATCATGGCAGACAATGACACCAGCGATAAACTAAAAAAAGCTACAGAGCAAGCTTCTGTAACCCCACCTGAATTACGCAATCCAACAGGCAAAGGCGGCTTCGGTGATAACCCACAGAACCGCAACCCCGGTGGCTGGCGTAAAGAGGTTTCATTCAGTTATCAGTACAAACGCTTTATGGCTATGACATCAAAAGAATTATCAGAGTGGGCGCAGACACCATCAGACAAACGTACGGTTGTTGAGGACTTAGCCTATGCAAGAGTAGTAGCCGCCAAGAAAAGCCTCGCCGACGTGAAAGAGATGACTGACCGCACCGAGGGCAAAGCACCGCAGTCAATGGATATAACAACAAACGGTGAAAAGATACAGGCTGCTACCGTAATTGATTTAGGTGCTTTACATGCTACAGATAAGCCAGAAACAGAACCAAGTAGCTGAAGCAATTAGACTACGCCAGAAGAAGATTATAATTCTTGCCGGTGCTTTAGGTACGTCAAAAACATTCGGTGCAGCAGCACTACTCGTATCACTTGCTAAACAGTACCCCAGTTCAGTGATCGGCGTTGGTCGTAAAAACACCACTGAAATGAAACGCGGTACTTTAATGTCATTTCACGAAGCAGCACAGAAGATGAATGTATCGGATTTTAAAGAGAACCGACAAGATATGTTCTGGCAATTCGACAACGGTAGCAAGATTATGTTTTTTGAAATAGACCGCTCGCATGACCGTGACTTCTCCAAGATTAAATCTATGAACTTAACTTGTGCCTTGATAGATGAAGCAGATGCAGTACAGAAAGAGGGAATGCTTGCAGTGTATGGGCGTGTTGGTCGTGCTAATGAGAATGGTGCACCTGACTTTCTAATACTAGCTTGTAACCCTAATGAAGGCTGGATTAAAGAAGATTACTACAATAAGCATAAGAGTGGAACACTACCTGACAATGTAGAGCTAATTGAGTTTGATATGTCTGACAGCTTCTTACCTAAAAGCTATTATGACAAGTTCATGGACTCACCCAATAACTGGAAGCAAAGATACTTATATAACAATTGGTCGTATGGTGATGATGATAACTCACTGTATAAATACACTTACTTAGATAGAAGTCATGTGACAGTACTAGAAGAAGGAACTATGTATGCCGCACTAGACGTTGCACGATTCGGTACTGATAGAAGTGTTGCTGCATTATGGCAGGGCAATCAGTTAATTGATATTAAAATACTGAAAGATAAAGAAGATAAGATTAGAAACACTGATCTAGCTAGACGCTATATGAATTACTGTATATCTAACGGTGTTGGTTATGAAAACGCTTGTGTAGATGCAGTGGGTAATGGTAGTGGAGTAGTAGACTTTCTGCATGAGAATAACTTTTATGTAAAAGAGTTCTTAGCAGGTGCAAAGTCAGAAGAAAACTACAATAACAAAAGAAGTGAAACTACATACAAGTTAGCAGAAGCTTTTGAAAAAGGTGAAGTCAAGCTGCTTGATTCATGTCCTTACTTAGCAGAGTTGAAGAAAGAACTGACAATGCAAACATATGAGATTAAAGATAGAGAGCTTATTGTAGAAAGCAAAGATAAGATCAAAACTAGACTAGGTATGTCACCTGACATTGCAGATGCAGTTATGATGGCGTATTCACTGCAGACTAATACTAGCTTAATCACTATGGATGATATAGCGTTGTAGTGTTACAATACGACTTAGAGTACCTGGAGTACCATAAACAGGGATAAAAAATGAAATTAGGTCAAAGATTACAGACCGCAATTAAAGTACTAACTTCTAGCAATCTTGGTAATTCAATAAACGGTCAAGTATTAAGAAACTATGGTAGTAGTGGTGGGTTCACACCTAACACACAACTTCGTGGCATAACTTATAAAGCAGTAGACAAGATCGGTATGTCAGTCTCTAAGTACCGACCACAACTACAGCGTAGGCTGGGCGAGACATTAGAAACACACCCTATTTACGCATTAGCTTCACAGCCTAACCCTAATCAGTCAGGTCATTACTTTCATCACTTAGAAGCAATGATCTATGAAATCTATGGTGAGACTTTTTGGTACAAAGCAAGAGGTGAATCAACTCGAAAGATTAAAGAGCTGTACTTACTAAATCCTGCTCAAATAGAATTAAAGTTTAATCAAGGTGAATTAGTAGGCTATATACTGCACAAAGCTAATGGTGAACAAATACCTTTTGATCTAGAAGAAATCTATCATGACAAGCGACCTAACCCATTCAATGAGTGGCGAGGTTTATCTGTCATGGAGCGAGCATCACAATATATTGATATTGAACTGACTACTACTAGCTTCACATTAAACTACATGAGAAACAATGCAAGTCCTAGCGGTATTGTGAGTTTACCTGATATGGACAGAGAAGCATTCAAACAATTTGCTGCACAGTGGCGTGAAGGTTATGAGGGTCCTGAAAATGCTGGTAAGACAGCATTCATTAGAGGTGGTGAAGCAAGCTTTAAAGCAGTAGGTGCAACTCTCAAAGACATAGATCAGAAAATTACTAGAGACATGGCTAAAGATGATGTACTGATGATGTTTGATGTACCTAAGGGCTTACTGGGTATGTCAGGTGATAAGGGTCTAGGACGAGCTGAAACAGAAGCATTAGAGTATATCTTTGCTAAGTATAAAGTAGAACCTATGCTAGACAGACTAGATGAGATTTATGAAAACTTTGCGAAAGAACTAGATAAAAGAGACATGAATGCAATTGTCACTCACGAGTCTACAATACCTGAAGATAAAGAGTACATCTTGCAGCAGAATAAAGAGGGAGTAGGACGCTGGATAACTATTAATGAAGCAAGACAGTATTCTGGTCTACCTGCATTAGACAAAGACGGTGATCAGCTAGGCACACCACCTGCTGCACCTGCTTCAGACAGTTCAAAGGCTGCAAAAAAGATAGTTCTTAAAAAAAAATTGACTAAAGCAGAAATGACTAAAAAGCTTAACAAAGAACAAGAAGATTTTAGAAAAGAACTTGTAGCTACTAATGAGATCTATGAAAAAAAGTATAAGTCTGTCTTAACTAACTTTGCTGCTAATCAAGAAGATGAAGTTATTTCTAAGATCAATGCATCTAACAAGTCTTTTGAAGAATGGCTGTTTGATATAAAGAATGAAGCAGAGAAGCTTGCAGGACTTTTAGTACCTGTAATTCTAGAGTTAATGGAAGCTCAAGGTGAAGATGTTACTAACTTTGTCAGTGGCGAACTATTGACTATTAGCCCTGAGATTCGTAAACAAGTAGATCAGAACATCTTACAGATTGCAGGAGTATACAATGCAGATACTATTAAAGAGCTAGAGAAAACATTGACAGAGGGTCAGACTAGAGGTGAAAGCTTAGTTAAGCTAAAGAAACGAGTAGAAGAAGTTTACAGTGATGCTAAAGGTTATCGAGCAGAAAGAATAGCAAGAACTGAAACACTAAAAGCTTCTAACAATACTGCAGAGATTGTCTATCAACAGAGTGGTTATAATGAAGTAGAATGGTTTACAAATCCTGGTGCTTGTGAGTTTTGCAGATCATTTTCAGGGCGTACAAAGCAAATAGGTACACCTTTCTTAAAAGAAGGTGACAAGATAACTGGTGCAGACGGTGGACAAATGACTATTACTTATAGTGATGTACCTACACCACCGTTACACCCTAACTGTACATGTAGCTTAGTGCCGAGGTAGCCCATGACTGACGTGGAGCTATACCAAGAAGAACAAAGGCAAATGCTTATTGATCTCAATAAGGGTATTCAAGGTCTTTCAAATCTAGTAGAAAAACAGATAGAGATTTACAAAGCACCATATGACAGTGTAAAAGTCTCAGGTGAAGTTCAAGTAAACACTCAAGAATCAGTAGAAGTACAAAATCTAGAAGAACTAAAAGAATACACTGATGAGCTAGGTTCAGTCATTAAGCAAGCTATTCAAGATAATAGTTATAAGCCTATTGATAACGTCACAGTCAAAAACTTAAAGGATATACAAATACCTGACACTGTAAAGATTAATAATCTTGGTGACCTAAAAGAATATTTTGCGACACTAGCAAAAGCTATCAAAGACAATCAACCTATAATAAAACTTGAGAAGCAAGAGCTAGTACTACCTACTGACCCTAGAAAAGCTATTGCAGTACGTCTTAGTGACGGTAAAAGTTTCTATACTGCATTGTCTGCTGCTGTAGGTGGTGGCTCTAGTCCTACCGTAGATACCGGAGACGGAGTATTAGCCGTACCGGTAGCTAATCCCGACGGTACGCCTTTATCTCTAGGTTTGAGTTCGGTAGATACGGCTACTTCCGCCGGAGTAACGGTCGCCGATACTTCTACTACCGTATTAGCCGTTAACGCAAATCGGAAATCCGCTACTATAGTTAACGACTCGGACGAGACTATCTACCTTAAACTAGGAAGCGGAGCTAGCCTTAATTCAGGTATTCGCATTAACGCTAACGGCGGTTCGGCTAAAATAACCGAATATACCGGAATAATTACCGCTATAAGTACGAGCGGAAGTAAAGTAGTAACGGTGACAGAATTATGAGTGTAGAAGTAATTAACCCTAATTCTCCACCTACCGTAGAAGCTCTAAGCGGTAAGACTAGATCCGAAATTATAACTACGACCCCTAACGTTCCTACGATAGCGTTAGCAACCGATACAGCCGAATTATTACTATGGGATAGTCCTAACTGGCGTGTTGCCTCTATACCAATGGCATTGCAAGAAGAAGCTATGGACGCAGGCTACAGTCAAGACAACGATAAAAACGGCTATGGTGATGATTACATACAGGGTAAAAGAGCTTTTGATTTTGCACTAGGAGACCACACAGACCCACCCTTAAACGGTTCATTAAGAGTAAACAATGCAAACAGCCCAGTAACCTATGAGATATATCTTAGAAATCGGTGGTATAAACTCATCTACGATTTAAATATGGATAATGACGAGCTACAACATACGCCAGAGGTCTACGATATACAAGTATGGTCTGGTAATAGTGTAGAATTAGGATTAAGCGACCAGCCTATAATACAAGAATATCAAGCAGACGCTGGAGCATATCCAGTAGCAACAATAATAGATGGAGGAACATTCTAATGGAAACAATACAAATTGAAATTACAAGTAAAAACCTAGCAGCAGTTAGGGCTTATGTAGATACACTTGAAGATGGTGAAGCAAAGGCTGAATTATCCCAAAAGATACTTATTTGTGAACTAAAACAAACTATTCAAGACAGAGAAACTGAACTGGCTAACTTCAAAGCTGAGTTAAAAGAACTGGAGAAATAGTATGGCAACTAAATATGTAGATAGTGTTAGCGGTTCAAACTCAAATAATGGCAATAGCAAAGCACTTGCTTATCTCACCTATGATTATGCTGTGCAACAACTAGGCACTAATGACACCTTAATTTTCGTAAACAGCGGTACAGATTATGTATGGACATCAAGAGCGATACCAGCTGGAGTAACTTTTGAGGGTGAGGTGTTACCCCAAATACATAAAGGTCAATACATTAGAATGAACGGCGGTGGTTCTCTTATCCAATCACAACTCAATGGTAGTTTTACTTGTCGCAATATATGGTGGTACAACACCACTACTAATAGTGGCACTAGTCAATTGTATCCACTAAGGTCATTTACAGGTAACAGAGTATTATTATTTGAAGATTGTCTATTTAGCAATCATAGTGCCTCAATGAGTACAGGATCAAGAAGTGGGTTTATCGGTGGCGGTTCATTATTAGCAAATGATTTGGCTGCAAGCTATTCTGCAACATTCAGGAGATGTGTTATATGGGCGATAGAGTCCTTAAGTTCGGGCTTAGGAGGCGCTTTTTTTAAGAGTTCCACAGTTAATGCAACCGTATTATTTGAAAACTGTACTTACTACTCAACAACCCCAACACTTTACGCATTAACAGCATTATCTGCTAGTGGTGGATTATCAGGTAACACTCCAACAACTTATCGAAACTGTATTATTGATAACAATTCTGGTACTAACCTATCCCTAAACGCATACATATTTGGCTCAGGCTCACAGCCAACAAGTAATAATGCTGCAACTGTAGAAAATACTGTATACAGAAACGTAACGACTACCAGTATTACGTTTACTGATTGTGTTAATGACAACCCAGACTTCTTAGACGTTGCTAACAATGATTTTAGATTAAAGCCAGATAGTCCAGCAATAAATCTAGGACAATTAGTATGAGGTTACTAAATAGGACTACTTTCAAGTTTAGATTTTTTAGAGGCGATAGCTCAGATATAAACGCAAACCTTAATACACTAGGTTTAGAGGCTGAACCGTTACACGCCACCGATAGCAAACAACTTTATACTCATAACGGAACTGAATACAAGCAAATAGGCTTAACAAGAACATCATCAGCAGCCGACCCAACCACAACTGAATTGCCAAATGATGGTGATGCTTGTATACATAAAAACACTTCTAGCGGTAATATATATCTCGCCTTTAATAATTCCGGCTCTATAGTTAAAACTCAACTTACCTAATATGTTGCTAATATTAAAAAAGTGGTGGTGACTTAGGTATGTACTCAACTGGAACAATCTACGTAAAGAACATCAACACTGCTACGAACGTGATTACTGGTGATATAGCAGACATTCCTACAGCATCTGAGAATGCAGAAGCCGTTGCTAGTGAATTATCTTCTGAGTTTGATGCTATACCTACAGCTAGTGAAAATGCTGCTGCAGTATGGTCAGATGATGCTTCATATGCTGTAGATGAAAAAGGTGGTGTGCTTGCAGCAGCAGCAGATGACGCTGATACAGCAGCTAATAAGTAAAGGAATATATGTCACTAGTAAGCGTCAGATGTAAAGGTTGTGATCGGCTTCTAGCAAAAGCAACAATCATGGTTGCAGCAATTAAATGTCCTCGTTGTGCTAAGATCTTTGAATATCATATTTACACGAATACACTTCATGTTACTAATCAGTTTGACATGAAAAGCAATAGTGGTATACTGCCCTCAGAGTCCAATGAGACCTTGCTGCAAAACGCAGCAGCCACCTCTGTAAAGAGCAGGTAGGTGTCTCAAGGGCTATTTTTAATTTAAAGGGTAATAAAAATGCATATCAAGTCAGAGGGCTATATAGAAAAGGCTAGCAAGTTAGCTGAAGGTGAAGTTGAGTTTGTTGTATCTACTGGTGCTTGGGATTCTCATGGTGAAAGAATCAACGTAGACGGTATTGATCTAAAAGACTTTAAAAAGAACCCTGTAGTTTTGTGGGGTCATGATGGATTTAACTTACCTATTGCTAATGCTACTAAGGTATGGAAAGAAGCTGGAAAGCTTATGGCTCGTGCAAAATTCTATCTTGATGATGCTTTTAGTGCCAAGATTTATGATTATATAGTTAAGGGTAGACTTAATGCTGTATCTATCGGTGGAATGATTGAAGAATGGGGATCCGATGGAATGACAATCGCTAAAATGAATATGAAAGAGTTTAGCGTTGTATCTGTACCTGCTAACCCTGAAGCTTTAGTATCTAATAAGCATCTATCAGGTGATCAATTAGGTGAACTTAACGGTCTAGCTAAAGCATATGCACGAAAGATGTTATCACAGGGTACTAATGATGAGATACATCAGAACGTTAAAGTATTAAAGACACTCGTAACCACTTTAGAGGAAGTAGCTCATAGCGAACCCAAAGAAGCAACGGTAGACGAAGTTAATCAACGACGGGTTATTCTGAGGTCAGCTCAGGCGGTCGATAATCAAGTCGAAACTGTCATAAGACAGATTAAACTGAAAGGAACTCAAAACGATGAGTAAAGAAACAATCGAGATTGATGAAGCTGTAGTTTCTGCTGTCGCAGAAAAGGCTGCTGAAGCTGTTAAAGCTTCTATGCCCGCACAAGCTACTGCTGAAGATATTGCTGCTGCTATTGTTGAGAAAACAGAAGCTGTTAGCAAAAAGAAAATCCACAGTGATGACAGTGAAGAAGCTGTTAGCAAGAAAGCAACCTATTCTTTTGAAGATCTATCAAAAGAGCAGCGTTTCGCTCGTGGTCTTGTAGCATTTAAGAATAATGATGCTGCAGGTATTGCTGAATATAACAAGTACGTTGATAAGGCTTGGCGTGAAGTCAACAAAGCTAACTATCAGAATGTCACTACTACTGCTGACGGTGGTGCATTAGTACCAGATCCTGAGTTTGTTGCTGAAGTTGAACGTCTTACTGATGACTACGGTGTAGTCTCACGACTTGCTGATGTTCGCATGACTGATCGAGACAGTGTTACATTGCTTGCTGGTACTAACGAAGTATCATTCACCCGAACTGGTGAAGCAACTGCACAAAACGCTCAGAAGCTTACTTACAGTGCTACAACCGTTGCACTTGATAAGTACATTGCAACTCTAGTATTTACTAGCGAAGTTATCGAAGATGCTGCTGTAAACCTATGGAACGATGCTGCTGCTGAAATCGCTCGTGCTCGTGCCAAGTTGTTTGATCAGCTTGTATTTACTGATGCTACTTATGGTCTGTTGTATGCCCCTGATGCAGGTGAAGCTTACAAGACTCTTAGTGTTGGTTCTGCAATCACTGACTTTTCAGCAGATGACGCTATGGATGCACGATATAAAGTTGTTGGTTCTGTTCGTAAGAATGGCCGCTACTTCATGCACCCTACTGTTTGGAACATGCTACGACAAACTAAAGAAGCTACTACTGGTGGCTACTTGTTCGGTGGTGTCGGTCAAAGTGTGACTCCTACTATTGATGGTGTCTCAGTTGAGCTAGTAGATGTTCTTCCTGAAAAGGGTGACATTACTGCTAATGAGCCATTTGCTGTTTTCGGTGACTTGAGCCGTATCAAGTTGCATGTTAAGCGAATGCTAGAAACCAAAATCTTTGATAGTGGTGTTGTCAAAGACGCTGGTGGTTCTGATATTAACCTGATCACTCAGGATGCATGGGCAATGCGAGCTACACTTCGATGTGTACCACAAACCCGCTTCCCTGGTGCTTTCGTAATCATAGGAACTGGTACTGTATCCTAGTCTTTACTAGATAGACATTACTAACCTAAACGAAAGGCTAACATCATGGCTAATATCTCAAAACTAAAGGTCGCTGCTGGATCACTCGTCACTTATGGTGGCGTTGATCTAGGGCATACCGTTGACGGTTGTGAAATTGAGATTGAGCGTGAGTTTACTGAAGTACATGCAGATTTGTACGGTACTACACCAATTGACTTTGTATTAACAGGTCAAAAGGCAACAGTAAAAATGAAGCTTGCTGAAATCCAGCCTAATACATTAGCGTATGTCATGCCAGAGACGGACTGGGACATTGGTTCATCCAGTGAACACGTTCACTTCGGCACAAAGGCGGGCTATAGTCTGCGAGGTGACGCCTTAGATCTAGTTATCACCCCTCAAGGTGGTAACTCTGATGGACGAATGACATTTACATTCTTTAAAGCTGTATCTACAGACAATATGACTTTAGCTTACAAAATAGATGAGCAAAGCGTGTTTGAAGTTACCTTTACTGCATTGATAGATGAAAGTCGTGCAAGTACTGACGGCCGATTACTCGGCCGTATGGGACCTGCAGCCATTAGCTAAGGTTAACCCAAGCACTAATCAGAGACTTGTAGATAATGCAAGTCTCTTTTTAGTTCTTATGGTATTATTAGCTTATATGTTAAGAGATTACTATAACAGCGCAATCTTAAGAGTAAGGGAGTATACAAATGGCGTTGATAAGCTTGAGCGAATTGGAAGCGAGACTAGGGAGGAGTTTAACCGCCGCCGAGAGCAGTTCATTTACTCTACTAAACACCGCCCTACAAGCAATGGTCGAAAAGCAGATCGGGTCAAGTCTAGAAGCAGTAAGTCCAAGCACTAGATATTATGACGGTGGAACTCAACACATAGCTATAGACCCTTGCACTGACATCACTTCTATCTCTTATGCTAGTGATGATTATGTTGCAGATCCTGCATGGGAAGATGACGATTTTACGGCTGAACCTATAAACAAAACTCTAAAGACTATGATCAGAACAAGATACGGCAAATCATACAAAGCTATGAACAATATTGCTGTAACTGCTAAGTTCTCAATTGCAGGTGATGTAAACACTCAGAACATTGTTAAGAGTGCCATGCTTGAAGCACTAGTGTCTGAAATAGGTAATACAGATAATGTTTCAAAAGAATCAATTGAGGGTTATTCAGTAGAGTATTTAAGTGAGCAAACAAAAGACAGTCTAGCAGTAATAAAGTTTTTATTTCCGAGCATATAGATGAAACCACCAATGCTACACACCGCTTATAAGGTGACTACAACCAGAAATGCATATGGTGACTTTGTTGCTTCTACATCTACTGCTATACCTTGTCATTTCAGATATATTACAGAACAAGTATCAAGCAGTGCTAATGAGATGATTCAGTCAGATGCTATGGCATGGTTTGATGCTAACAGTGGGATTGAGAAAGAAGATATATTAAGAATTGATGATGAGCATTTTAGAGTAGAAAGAGTTACTAAAGCAAGGCGGCTTCGTGACCCTACAGTTTTATTCCTAAAAGTAAGTCTGCTGAAATATGGGGTCATATCATGATTAGAGTTAATGACAAACTACCTGCATTCAAGAGAAGCCTTGACAATGTGCTAGATGACGCATTTAGAGAAGCAGCAAGAGATCTTTTGATCAATGCTAAGACAAGAGCCCCTTTTGATAAAGGAGGGCTTAGAAGCGACACTGAGATCAAGAAGCTAAGAGAAAGACACTACAGAGTAAGTTTCTGGAAAGAGTATGCACGATTTCAAGAGTTTGGTGGTGACAGCAAAAGAAAAGTTAGAAACTATAAGACAAGTGGTACAGGTAAAGGCTTTTTAAAAAAGTCAGGTGATGAACAAGCTAAGAAACTTAATCTGATAATCAGAAAGCATACACAAAGGGTGAGAGTATGATAGATGTAGCACTAACAGTAGGAACATACTTACAGAATGCAGGATATGGGACTGTAGGAACTGACATATACATAGGACAAATACCTGCAGATTCAAATGGTATATATATCATGCGATCAGGCGGGTCAATGAATGACTATGTACCTATTGAAGAATCAGTAGTAGATATTTATGTTAAAAACACCAGTTCAGCAGATGCAGTAGACACTCTAGAGAGCATTAAAAGGTATATTCATAGAATGCACAGTACAACAGTTGGTAATGATTATGTTTACACATTCTTAATTTTAGGGGATATTGAAGATGTACAACGTGATCTAGAGTTGGCAAAGATTTATAAAATAACACTGCAGGTTGTTCATAGAGACACCGCAGTAATAAGCTAGGAGCAAATAATATGGGACTAACAATAGCGGATTTAAAGCCCAAGGACTTCATTGTAACGATTAAAGGTGTAGAAGTCAGCTGTAAGCCTTTACGTCTGTCACACGCCCTTGTAGTGGCTAAGATCGGTAATGTTTTTCAAGAGGCTGCTAAAGCTTCTAGACAAGAGATCAAACAAGCTGAAAAAGACATGGATGATCTAGTTGCTGAATTGATACCTGAGTTAATGGGTACAGAACTTGATATGGCCGCAACTATGGAGCTAATACAGCAATTAATGGATAACATAGCACCGTCAGACAATAAAGAACTAGCGGATAAGGGGGTCAAATTCAATTCTGATGACCCAAAAGAGAAGAAGATTGGCTAAAGATGATACCTCAGTTCATGCGATTCTACGGATACTCAGCATCAAGCACACTTGATGAGTATGCTCGCACGTTCTTTGGTTTACTTAATCAGATGTTCAGTATACAAGCTGAAGAAGCACTGACTAACATCAACACAACTTCAGCGGCTATGTCAGGTAAAGACGGTCAATCTGTTATAGACGGGTACAAGAAACAAGCAGGTGGTTTGCACAGCATAGTACAAGAAACAAGGGTAGCTGAAAGGGTCAAGAATGGCTAGTACTAATGTAGGCTCAATTCATTATGATCTAGATCTCAACACGACCCCTTTTGATAAGGCAATGTCGGGCTTGAGTGATAAGCTCGGTCAGATCGGTCATAAGATGCAGTCAGTAGGTAAGACTATGACTGTAGGTATGACACTGCCAATTATTGCTGGTGCAGGTTTTGCTATAAAGGCCGCCTCTGATCTCAATGAAACTATTAACAAAGTTGATGTAGCGTTCAAAGACCAAGCCGAGGGTGTGAAGAAATGGGCGCAGACTTCTATTACTAGTATGGGTCTAGCAAAAGCATCTGCTCTAGAGGCTGCTTCGCTGTTCGGTGATATGTCAACTGCAATGGGGCTTAGTGAAAAACAGGCCGCAACAATGTCTACTAGTCTTGTTCAGTTAGGTGCAGACTTAGCATCTTTCAAGAACATATCATTTGCTGAAGCTCAAACGGCACTAGCAGGAGTATTTACAGGTGAAACTGAAAGCTTGAAGCGACTCGGTATAATCATGACTGAGACAAACTTGCTGGAGTTTGCTAAAGCACAGGGCATTAAAAAGACTGTACAAGAGATGACCCAAGCTGAAAAGGTTAATCTCCGCTATGCATATGTTATGAGTGTCACAAAGAATGCTCAAGGTGACTTTAACAGAACATCTGACGGTACTGCTAACCAGATGAGAATGACATCTGAACGTGTCAAAGAAATGTCGGCAGAGATTGGTGCAAAGTTACTACCAGTAGCAGGTAAACTATTGAAGTGGGCAAACGACATGCTAGATAAATTCAACGCATTAACTCCAGGCCAGCAGAAGTTCTTAGGGATTGTCTTACTAATTGTAGCGGCTCTCGGACCACTTGCATTTATAATCGGTTCACTTACAACTATAATCTCAGGACTCACAGCTGTTATAGGTGTGTTGTCGGCAGTTTCAGCACCGTTGATACTCACAATTGGCGGTATAGTCTTAGCTATCGGTGCATTAATCGCTATAGGTTATTTGATAATAACAAACTGGTCAACAATCAAAGACTTCTTTGTTGCTATTTGGTGGGGTATACAGGCCGCTGTAGATGCTTTCATAAACTGGTTGAAATCTAACTGGCCCCTTGTTCTAGGTATACTTACAGGTCCATTCGGTATGATGATCGGTATTATAGTGAAGAACTGGGAGACAGTCTTAGCATTCATTAAAAGTGTACCAGGTAAAATCGGTGGCTTCTTCAGCGGTATAGGAAGTCTACTTTATAATGCAGGTAGAGATCTTATCACAGGCTTCTTACAGGGCGCAGGGTCATTGCTTGCTACTGTTGGCTCGTTCTTCATCAACAAACTACCAGGCTGGATTCAAACACCGTTTAAAAAAGCACTGGGTATTGCAAGCCCTTCAAAAGTCTTTAGTAGCTTCGGTAAGAATATTGTGCAGGGTCTAGCTGAGGGTATAGCAGGCGCCGAAAGTCTAGCTGTCAATGCGGTAGACAATATGGCTAACATGGTTATGCGGCCTACTGTATCACCACAAATGGTGCAACCTATGGGTGCATCTAGTATGCCAGGCTCTACAACTGTAAATATCGGTACTATTCAGAATCAATCTGATGCAGACTATATCTTACGGCGTATCAATCGTGATCAACAACGTGTAAACTTAGGAGTAAGCCCAGCTTATTAAAGATTATGCCATTAGTAATAAACCCAGCTTCATATAACGGTACGATTCTACAAAGCATAGAGGGTGTTTCAGTACTGTCTACTAACCCTTACAAGATACCAAAGCGTGATCTTTCTATGTCTAATATTGCTAGGACTAGTCAGTCATCGGTCAATTCAGGGTTCTGGTCAGAACGTGACATTGAAGTTCGTGTTGCAATATCTAGAGCAACTAGAGAGCTAATGCAAGATTCACTTGATGCTTTAATGACAGTACTACAACCATTGAATAAGATCTTAGTTGTTAATCAGGGTTCAAGTCAGAGACAATACTACTGCTCGCTGAAAGATGCACCAGTTGAACGTGACGGTGGTGCTTATCAAGAACTATTGCTAGTCTTTGGGTGTTCTGATCGTTACGGCTATGCAACAACTACTACAACCGTATTCACAATACCCAGCACCACAGCAGGTACAAGAAGTGATGCTATTACACTAGGCGGTAGTGCAGAGTGGCAAACACCTGTCATTACTCTAAACTTTTCTGCAATCACAGGCGGTACTAGTAAGACAGTGACGGTAGGTAACAACGGTACAGGTCAAGCAGTATCAATCATTAGAAACTGGGCGGCTTCTGACATCTTAGTGATAGATGCGTACAACAAGACTGTAAAGGTGAACGGTGCAACAGTTGCTTTTACAGGTGCAATCCCAGAGTGGAAAACAGGCGCAGGTGTATGGTACGAAGTCGATGATCTAACTACAAGAACGTATACAGGCACGATTACTAACGTGAATAAATACCTATGATCATTGATAGAAAACACTACTACAAAATGTACCGTGACGGAAACTTTCTCGGCTTACTACCAAATGTTGTTAGCCCATTTACATATGCTCAAGACATCAATACGGGTAGTACTGAAACAGTAATCGAAGTAAACCGAACACTCGACTCAGCTTTTGAAGATGTACTTAATCTTGAGACTGAAGCAGGTGATCCTATTCAGACAGAAGATAATCAGAACATTACAACCGAACGATCAGAAGAATATATTGGTGAGAAAGATTCAGGCTTCTTGATTGCTAACGGTAATGATGTTGAGGTGTATGAATATTCAGATGATGACCCTAACGGCGTACTTGTATTCAGTGGTTATATATCAGGCTGGAAAAACACTGTTGGCTTTGGTGATAAGACAGAGATCACTTGTATCTCACACGGTAAAGATCTAGATGACTATGTATACGGTAACTCTGCATTCACTTTGCAGACATCGCAGACAACTACAGACGGCTTCTTTGACTTCGCGCCTGCAGGTTCTACTGGTAGGTACGTGTCAGTCGGTGGTAAGGCCATTGATATTATGGCTCAATCTTTCACAGGGCTAGGCTATACACTTAGTAAGTTAAGCTTTGAACTAGCAAGAGGTACATATACAGGCGGTATCCCTAGCTCTGTCACTGTAACAATGAAGCTGTATCAGGGTGCTATCGGCTCAGGCACTTTGCTAGATACTGTGACTGCCAACCCTGCTACTGGCTATCCTACTTTTTCATTCACCGACTTTACTTTAAACACTCCCGTTACTTTAGTATCAGGTAATACCTATCACGTTCGCTTATCTGCTTCTGACTATACAAGTGCAAAAGTGAACTCGGCTGGTGGCTATGCTGGCGGTGAGCATCAATTCCATGTAGCAAGCGCAGGTGGCTGGTCAGGTTCAATAGGCTACGATATGACGTTTAAGCTTTATACAGGCTCTATATTGACAGATGCAGCGTTTACTTCAACTGACCCTAGCAACATGATTAAAAACGCCCTAGATGACGGTTACGGCGGTCTGGTGAACTATACGGGCTCGTCTATTGATCTTACTGGGCTATCAATCACATACACGTTTAGACTTGCTACAGTGCTTGAGATTATTAAGAAAGCACTAGAGCTTGCCCCGCCAGGTTGGTACTGGTACGTTGACCCTGCAACTCAAGTGCTGACGTTCAAAGATACGTCTGCTACTCCGACCCACAGATTCACGCTACATAAAGAGCTAGAGAAACTAGAGATTGAATCTACTATTGAGTACATAAAGAACGTAGTTTACTTTTCAGGCGGTCCGACATCAGGGGTGAACTTGCTCAAACTCTATACCGATACTGACTCACTTGCTATTAACAAGCGTGGCCTTGCTCGATTGGCTGATAACCGTGTCACTCTAGCGGCCACTGCTCAAGCACTTTCTGAAAGTCTTATGGAAGAAAACAGTGATGAGGAGTTTCTAAGCACTGCAACTATAACAGCTGAAAAGTATGACATAGACACAATCAATCTAGGTGATACAGTAGCGTTTCAATCATTCGGTAACTTTGTTGATCGGCTGATACTTCAAGTCACTAAGATTAAAAGAGGTGGTGACTATGTAGACATCACTCTAGGCAAACTTAAATTGAAATCATCTACTTATGTTGAGAAACTTAAACGGGACTTAGAGAATCAACAAACTCTAGAGAACCCTAATACGCCGAGTTAATTATGGTTAAAATATCTTCACTTCCTACCGACAGCCTACCAACTGCAACTGACTATATTATTGTTAATGATATAGAGACAGGTGCAACTAAGAAAGTACTACTATCTAGTATCTTTACTCTGTCACAAGACTATGTGCCATGGGAAAAGTTAGGTAAAACAACTCTTGGGGCAAACGGTGACACCATTACAGTAAACTTATCTAGTGCCAAGAAATATCTAATGTGTGTTATCAGCGTAGTCAATACAGGTAGCATTCGTATAGTAATGCAGTTCAATAGTGATACGGGTTCAAACTATGCACAAAGAGATATGGATAACGGTAGTTCGGTTACTGCTACAAGTCAGGCATCTCTCAACTTGCTATCGGCCGCTTCTGTACCTGGCTTTGGAATAGTGACTATAGAGAACATATCTAACAAAGAGAAACTGGTTATATCTCATGTTACCACTAACGGCGCCGCTGGCGCATCAAACGCACCTAGTTCAAAATGGGTAGGCGGTAAATGGGTGAACACTTCGTCGCAAATTACGAGTATAACAGTTAGTAACACATCTACAGGTGATTATGTAACTGGCTCAGAAATGATAGTATACGGTCATGACTAAAATATCTGCACTACCTACCGATTCAGCACCTACAGGGGATGACCTTATACCCGCAGTGGATGCCACGACGAACACAACAAAAAAGATCACAATTAATAGTATTGACGTCCTAGCATCTATGCTTTCTCACGGTTATATATACCGTCGACAAGGTGGTAGCTCTACCAACTGGAATACTACTGGTACGACAACATATGATACTTCAGCTCTAGAAGTTATAGTACAGGTAGGCTCTAGTGTATCAGCCGCTAGTGACAAAACAGTTACATTCCCTGTAGCTTTCACTCAACCTCCTTTAATATTTGTTACTCTAGCGTCAGCCGCTGGGTTTAACGGTACGGCCAGAGCGATCAACTCCTCAACTACAGGTTTCGATTTTAGATTCTTGGACACAGGCTGGGTTGCAAGAGCTGGTGAAACAATATCTTGGATGGCAATAGGAATCTAATATGACACGTATATCTGCATTACCCTCTGACTCGGCACCTAGCACAACAGATAGCATACCTACACTTGACGCTGAGACAATGACAACCAAGAGAACTACACTGGGTGAAGTAGGTGATCTACTATTGAGTGACTCAAGATACTTAGAGATCGGCCGCACTACTTTGAGTGTTGCAGGAGATACCATATCTGTTACTGGGCTACCTGCTCGTAAACATCTCAAGCTAATCATAACAGTTACAGACACGGGCGGTACAGTAAGTGGTGTTATAAGGTTTAATAACGACTCAGGTTCAAATTATTCACGGCGTTATTCTGTGAACGGCGCCGCTGACACCACAGAGACAAGTCAAACAAGCATTTTAGCCAACTCTGTTACGGCAGCGAATCCTCAGAAAACAGTTATGGAAATATTCAACATAGGAACTGACGAAAAAATATGTATATTCACGGCAATTGGTGCAAGCACAGCAGGAGCTGGTACTGCACCTACAAGGGTTGAGGGTGCAGGGAAGTGGGCGAATACTACTGATCAGATCAACAGAATCGACTTTATAAACTTAGGTACAGGTGATTACGCGATAGGTTCAGAGTTAATAGTACTAGGCTACGATTGATAACTCTTATGGTAAACTAACAAACATGGACGTGGCACAACTGGCTAAAGAGGGTCTAGGCTGGGCAGTATCAGTAATACTGGGCGGTGTAATTGTTTACCAAAACAAACGCATGGAAAATCTCTACAAAGAGAAAGACGGTATTCAAGATCAACGGCGTTTAGATATTCTAGCTCTACTCGATAAATATAATGAAGCAATGGGTGATTTCTCACAGACTGCTAAACTGCTTTTGGCTAAACTATCTGCAGGGGATAAATCATGATATTCAACCTGCGTAAAAAGGAACTAGTCATTGAGCTTAAGGACAAAGAAATCCATGAGCTTACACAAGAGTTGCATAATAAGATAGAGAAAGACAGAAAAGAAGTTAAGAAACTTAATGAAGTTCTAGCTAACGGCATAGTACTTAGAATTGCAAAGGCTACAGGTCACTAATGATAGACAATTATGCATGGGTAGCAATATTTATAAGATCTATAACATTAGTGATTGCATTCTTTGTGATTAGAAGAATATGGTTTTTAACCAAGAGAAGAACAAGAGATCAATGGATTAAATACATACTAGCATTCTTAATTGCTGTAGTTACATTTAATGCTTGTTTCTCACTAGTAATTAATGCATTCAGAGAAAGTGACGGTAATTTAGCTAGAGATATTAGACATATGTCCTTGATCTTCACATCTTCATCAGGGCTCGCTTCTATAATAGGTTGGTATGTCCTACTCAGAAAAGACGAATAGGTGTACACTAAAAACATAAGGAGTTAGTTCAATGAGTTATCCAATTGAGATACGACTAGCAAGTAAAAACGGCTGGCATACTCCAGCAGAAGCAAGGTCATACTATGGCCGATATAGCAGAGAGGGCTTTACTGTTCACTGGTGGGGTGACCCTGCACTTAACCCTGATTCAGCTCATGATAATATTTGTAACTATATTCTAGGTAAAGCTACAAATGGCACTGGTTCAGTAAACTATGTTTTATCTAATAACAAGATCACAATGCTTGTTAATCCTGACAATGTAGCGTGGGCTTCACAAGGTGGTAATCCTACCACTGTATCTTGCGAGTTTAGCCCACACTTAAATGCAGAGGGCTACAAAAAAGCAGGTTGGTTGATTAATGAGCTAGAGGGTAGGTTTGGTCATGTCTTAAACCTTTATCCCCACAAAAAGTGGTTCAACACTGCTTGTCCTGGCACTCTAGACATTAATAGAATGCGAGCAGAAGCTAATAAATGGAAGTCAGGCGGTTATAATCCTAAACCAGTACCTGCACCTACCCCTGTACCAACCCCACCTAAGCCTACTACACCTATCATTGAGCAGTGGGTAAGGTGGAAAGAAGGTGCAATTGAATATGTCTGTAACAAGCAGCCTACTCACTTATGGGATTTCAACAGTGCATCGTGGGATATGAAAAGTGTAAAGCAGTTTAATAAAGGTGACAGAATAAGCATTGTTGGTCATGCACATAACAACAAGCTAAACAAAGACTACTATGTAACTGATTACAGTTTTGCTAAGAAGATCACTAATGGCTTTAATCCTGTAGATCTAGACTTATATGTAGCACCTAAACCACCTAGTCAAGCACCAACCCCACCACCTGACAATACACAAGTGCCGCCTAAACCTGCACCTGATCCTGTACCTAGTACACCTACTAAAGATGAAGAACAAGACAAGCGGTTATCTGCATTAGAAGCAATAGTTAAAAAGATTGTAGACTTTCTCAAAGGTTTGTTTACTAACTTTAAGGAGTAGTAATGTCTAACAAGGGTAAGAAATATAAAGATCGACAAAACGATAAACGAAGAATAATATATTGGTTAGAGCATAACGGCTTTGGCTGGATTGCTAAGATCTTAAAGAGAAGCAAGAAAACTAAGGGGGCAAAGTAAGATGAACAAAAACACTCCAACAGCAAAAGGCATTAGAACATTCATACAAGCAATACCTGGCTTTATTGGTGGTTACTTTGTAACTATTTGGGCAGTACCTGGTGTTAGTGAAGCTACAGTAGACTATTTAAGAGGTAACGGAGTTCAACTATTACTAACGCTTGGTGTTAGCTCAGCTCTTATTACAGGACTTGTATCATTCTTGCAGAATAAAGCCGAAGATAAGTAATAGCATAACCATTGTAAAAAAATAACAGTAGGCGTATTGTTATTTATTATGGAGTATGAACAAAAATTTGAGACTTATTTACAAGGTCACATACACCCTGATGTGCAGCCACAAGCACGACGTCTTACACACCCTACACTTGGTAGAATAACTATTGAGACATATTTAGATCTTGCAGATCATTTTCAGGCTAACCATGAAGCTTTTGATGCTGATCTACAGCAACAAACAGTAGATCAAGGACAGCTAGAACTGTAATGAGCTACGAGCCTTGCCCTAACGCAAACGAGGCTTGCAGATTCTATGAAACTGAGTTAGGGTGTGTCACAAACGAACATCACCTCTACTGGCCTAAGAAACGCTACACCACCCCTTTACAACGTGAGTTCAGAGCTTTGCCTGAAAACAGAGAGCAACTCTGCATGGCTGAACATAGAGAGAAACACGCTACAGAGAGACCACCAGCTATGCCTGACAGAGAAACAATGTTACGAGCTATCGGTAGCCGTATGATAGGTGAAGTAGCATGAGTGCACGTATAGACTATGGTGAAGGCGAGCCGTGGTACCCAAAGTCTGAAGTGTTTAACTGGCGTGAGATATGGACAGGCAGATTAGCTTTAAATGGTAAAGTAGAGAGACCGCCTATATTCATCTACATAGATGCTGAAGGCTATTCTCAGCAGTTAAATGAGCAAAACTCAATGCTGTTTATAAACATGGCCGCTAATGAAATGGATGCTATAGCCATAATTGATGAACGTGACGGCATGACATGGTGGTGGTTCAGAGGAGTGCATGATTATTTTGAAGAAATGGTGCAAAAGATAGGTAGTTACTCTACGGTCATACATAATGATTGTCCACAAGATCAGGTAGAAGCTAACTACTTACGAGTACAAAAAGGTATAATGGACGGCTCTATTCACTTAGATCAAGCACAAACAATACCCGATGAGGCACTACCCACTTTAACTCAGGCTGAGATTGATTGGTTTTGGAAAGAAGTGGAATAAAAAAAGCCTAGCAAGAGGGTGGGCATCTCGCTAGGCAGTCTTTAGTATATCACTAATAAGAAAACCCCTGGGTTCAAGCAAGCCGATACCAAGCTCGAATTATCCAGGGGTATATCTGTTGGCGCTGTGCCTGTCTCCAAAACACTTTAATTATACACTAGTACCAACAACCTTGTGGGCTTCCACATCGGCTATACCAAGTAGATAGAGCATTTTCCCATGACCCATATCTACCAGTAACGTATGACTGCATCCACTGTAGTTGAGTAACTGGGTCAGTGTTTACACCTTGCGGTAGTTTAGAGCAGGGGTATGCTTGGGGAATACCGCAAGCTCCTGAACTTGGATTAACTGCTCTAGGATTACAGCCAGACTCTTTGAGTATCAGCTTAGTAGTGGCCTCAGTTTGAGGTATACCAGCAGCACTCATCCACTCAGCACAACCGCCTGTAGCTGCATATGCTTTGACCGTCATAGAAGCCGCCTGTTGCAGTTTTTGGGCTTCAGCAAGCTTCTGTGCTTCTTTAGCCTTTACTTGCTTTCTCAGCTCAGCCTCACGCTCCTGCAGGGCTTTATTTTCTTCTTGTAGTTTCTTAAACTCAGCTTCGTCTATTTTCTTAGACTTGAGTATATCTTCAAACTTCTTATTGAGCAGATCACGTTCTGCTTCTACTTCTATCAAGTCCGTCTTAGTGCTTTTCAGCTCTATGTCTTTGAACTTGAGTTTGTTATCGGTCTTTGTTATCGAACTTATTCCTAGTGCAACGAATGCTATAAATGCAATCGCAATTAGTATTTTAGTTTTCATAACTACGCCGTCAGTCGCTTCAGGTAGTTGGCTAAAACCCTCCTTATTTACTCTTAGTGAACTTCTGGACTGCTAACAATGTAGCCCATAATGCTTGAGGTATTAGCATCACTTTTGGTGCAATACCGTCAGTACCTAAGTATACAACATAGGTGCTGTAGCAAATGCTTGCTAGTACAAATAACTGCAATACTCCTACTACGTTAAACTTGTTATTCTTCTTGCCCTTTACAGGGGCTTCTTGATTTGTTTTGTTTGATTTTGTCATGCCGTTCCTTTTTTATTAGTTGACTGCTCAATAGTAGCATAAGCATGATTCTATGTCAATAGGTTTTTATGTTGTGGCACTTAAACTACCCAACTTAAATCTGGCTCGTGTGCCAATTCTGGCCATTTGGGCTTTGTTTGACAGTAGCCCCCTCCTCTTACTCTGTCTACCCCATATTCTCTAGCGTACTCTAGTGTAAGTTCATCTTCTTTTCTACAAGCCTCTGAGTCAATAGTAAGGTTAGTGTTTAATTGATAATGTATTTTGATTGGAGGATGTAACTTAGTCCACTTTGCTCCCTTACCATTGCAATGTTTCTTAAATCTACGCTCAACATTTCTTGATGTTCCTATATACCAGCAAGAATCCTCTAGCTCTAATACATAAATAAATATTGGCTTATCAAAGTACTCTGATCTTATCGGTTTTTGACCTTGTTTTCGTAGTTGTCTTTGTATGAACTTCTTTCTCACAATCATAGACTTAATACGCTCATTGAGCTGCACAAGCTCATGCTGTAATTCCATAGGCTCTTTACGAATCTCTATATGTTTCTGTTCATACCCTTTTACTTTTATAGGCTTATCAGACTTCTTGTAGTTCGTGTAAGTTGACTTCCATAAAATACTATCTCTATTTACTCTGCCCACTACTTCCCCCTTTCTCTACTACTGGTCTAGCGCAGAGATTATGTTTGATGATGAACATTTGTTTTAACTATGATGAATACCCAAGGCTCGCTCTAATGCTGCTTTGTAAAGTCGGGTTCTTTTTTCTAAGTATACCCATAGTGCTATAGCGGTTAAATATATAGTAAATTGGCTCGTAACCCCACTTAAGGGCATCAAGTCATTTAGACCAAGGTAGGAGCCGACCTGTATATACTTAACTTAATCGCATACAAATGTACACTATATGAATACTTGACAAATAGAAGTCACTCCCTATAATTTAATACAGGTTAGACATTAAAGAGGCTTTTCTTGCAGGCCTCTTTTTCTATTTGTGGTTAGACAAATAGTAGACTCAGTATTACTCATTCTGAAATAAAAGTAAACCACTTATGCAAATAAAAACCCAGGGGTAAGGTCGGCATGAACTTAATAGAATCCCCTGGGCATCTGATGATTATAAAGCAAAAAATACACCAAGAAAAGCATTGACATAATTGTAGTAGTAGCTTAATATTAGAGTGTAACAACTAAACAAGGAGTTCGGCATGAACAACTACATTATCAAACATCTAAGTAACGGTTATCTTGGACCGTTTAGAGTAACAATCAAATGACTATCGAAGTCACACAACCAGTCGATATAGGGCAGCCAGTCAACGTAGTTTGGAATGATTTTTGCCTACACGCAGACACAGATGTAGAGACAGTTATCATGGATTACATGGACTTTGAAGGCCCACAGCAACGAGAATATCAAGTTACCGTATGTGCGTATTGCAGAGAGGAGCTTTAATGTCCGAGGTCAAATATAAACTAATCGCTATCGTTGACGACGAAGAGGTGTACGAGGTCGAGCGACCGACTACTGCCGAGATCGAAGCAATGTTTAGTCGAGCCGAATATGCGGTAGAAAAGGAACTAAAATGACAGAACCCAAAGTAGAAGACACCGCAGCAGCATTCCCAGAAGAAGCTGCTAAGCACGCTAAAGCTGAAGTAACTGTTGCGCCAGAGCCTAAGCCACAAGCTGTCACGCTTCGTGATACCGAAGCTACTAGCTTCCTCGATCCTAACCTGTACACCCAGCTTAAGGGATTGGCTAACGACTTCATTAAGTCGAATGCTATACCTTCAGTATGGGAAACACCCGAGCAAGTCCTAGTCGGTTTGCAGACTGGTGTTGAGATGGGGATGAAGCCTATGGAAGCCATGAACTCGCTATATCCAGTTAACGGCGCTATCAACGTGTGGGGCAAGGCCACCATCCGACGATTACTAGAGCACGGCTATAAGATCGAATATAAAGATCAGAGCCAGGAAGGTGTTACTGCTACCGTTAGCAAAGGCGACGAAAGCTACACTGAGACTTTCCTATTCGCCGATGCAGAGGCTTCAGGTTACACAACTCAATACAATCGACAGACTCGCCAGCGTGAACTTAAGGTGGGCTGGAAGCCAGGTATGAACCGCATCAAGAAGCTACGCTACGGCGTCATTAGCTTGATCATATCAACCTATATTCCTAACGTACTTGGTTCAGCTATGGGTATCGTGGAAGTCTCAGACGACTACGATCTTGGCACTAACCAGAACCCCGCACAATTAGACGACAACACTGACACTGCTAAACGGATAGCTGCTGCAGCTAAACCACAGAATGAAGGCTAGAGCTTTCACCGCCGAGCAGGGCAGTGATGAATGGCTGGTCGAGCGTATACCTTACGTCACGGCCAGCAACGTCTCTAAGGTCATGGCTAAAGGCCAAGGCGTCAGTCGCTACAACTACATGGTCATAATGGCTTGTGAGATCCTATCGGGCAAGCCGACACCTGGGTTCAAATCCAAGTACATGCAGGCTGGTAACGATAACGAGCCTATGGTCCGTGAGATCTACGAGCTGATGACTGGCAAGCAAGTCACTGAGAAACCTTTCCACGCTATAGACGAAGAGATGCTAGGCGGTTCGATTGATGGTGACGTTGACGCTGACGGGTTCATTGAGATCAAGAACGTCATTGCGCCCGAGCAGATCCGACTACTAACTACTAACAAGATAAAGTCTGAGTACATTAAGCAGATCCAAACCAATATGTACGTCTACGAAAAGAAGTGGTGCGACTTCGTAAGTGCTAGCCTCGGTGACGAGAACGGCGAGCTGCCAGACCACCACAAGATCAAGATCATTCGAGTGATGCGAGATGAAGACATAATTATGAGTATCCGAAAGGAAGTGTCTTTTTTCCACCGAGATCTTAAAGAAATGTTAAATAAACTAGGGGGCACAAAGTAATGGCTGAACCAATTAAACAACTACAGGTAATACTGGAAGAGCAGGACGTTGCCAAGGATAATGCCAAGCAGCTTATCGAAGCTTTCGGTGCGCCGTTTGAAGAAGCAGGCGCTATATTAGCCAGCTACGAAAGTATTGTCGTAACCAAGGAAGATCAGTTTGATCTAATGGCAGATGCAAGGGAGCAGCGACTTAAGTTAAAAAGTATCCGAGTCGGTGTTGAGAACAAGCGCAAAGAGCTTAAGGAAGAGAGCCTAAAGACTGGCCGAGCTATCGACAGCGTCGCTAAGTTCGTCAAAGAGATCATCGAGCCAGCTGAAAAGTATCTTGAGCAGCAGGAAAAGTTTGGCGAGATTAAAGCCGCTGAACGTGCGGCAAAGCTTAAGGCTGAGCGTATAGAAAAGCTTATGCAGTTTACTGACGACATTTCCGTTTACAATCTAGACGATATGTTGACTGAACAGTTTGACACCCTACTAGCTGATCTTAAAAAGCAGCACGAGGCTAGAGTTGCCGAAGCTAAGCGGATAGAAGACGAGCGTATCGCCAAGGAAAAGGCCGACGAAAAAGCCCGTGAAGAACAAGCCAAGGAAAACGAACGCCTTAAGAAAGAGGCAGCCGCTAAGGATGAGGCCCAGGCCAAGATTAGAAGCCGTATCAACCGACTTACACAACTAGGTATGATCTTTATTGAGAGCGATCAGAAGTATGCTGTCGATGATAAGATCTGGATCAAGCAGGATGATGTAGAAAATCTAGACGACGAAAGCTTTGAGTCAGAGTACCAGGCTAGGCAAAAGCTTGTCGACGAACGTAATGCGAACATTAAGGCCGAAGCCAAGAAAATGAAAGAAGAGCTCGATGCCGCAAACGCTAAGGCTGCCGCTGAAGCTGCTGCTAAGAAAGTTGCCGAAGAAGAAGAGCGCAAGGCTTTACTAGCCCCAGATAAGGATAAGCTAGTCCAATTTGCACGAGCTATCAGTATCATTCAGCATGAAAAGCTACCAGCTGTTAAAACGAAGCAGGCTCAAGATATTCTCAATGAAGTCGAGTCTAAGCTGTCGCAACTGTTTAACTTCATAATGGATAAGTCCAAGGAGCTGTAATGGAAAACCGAGCGTTTCGAGAAATACCAGGGGATGAAGCACAAGACTCCTCAAGACGAAGTTGATGATATATTGGAGCGTAACCCATTCAAATGAAATACCACAATAAAGTCGTACACGGAATGAAATTTGAATTTTTAACAACTGAAAGGACATTTACATGGCGCAGACCAAAGAGGGTGCGAGACTGGCTCAAGAAACTATCAAAGCGAAGTACGGTGTTACTGAAGATGGTAAGAGCAAAATGCATTCCAGGGCAGGTAAAGCTGGTGGTGCAGCGTATCATAGGACACCTGTCGGATTCGCGGCGATGACGCCAGAGCAACGTAGAGAGGCTGGCCGTAAAGGTGGCAAAACAAGGGTGGCAAACTTAAAGAAAGGGTGAAGATGACGACTAAAGATATAAACGGTGATGGGATGGTAGGCGCACTCTACTACAACCGAGGCCATGTAACATTAAGACGTTCAATGTATACAAGGATTGTGAAGCTCATACTAGCCGCTGTAGCGCTGTTTGCGGTCTTTGTAGTAATAGGAAGCGCTATGCATGTAAAGTCAGCACAGAATGTCTTAGAGACGCTAGTTGCTGGTAGGGAGTAGTAATGAGAGAAATTAAGTTTAGAGCGTGGGATGGCAAAAGGTGGTGGGGAGCTTTCACTCTTGCTGACGTTTACGAGCTTGGTTCCGATTCACAATTGGATGCCTATTGGGGAACTGACAACGGTTATCCTGAGTTTGACGGTATGAAGTTTATTGAATACACTGGCCTCAAAGATAAGAATGGCAAAGAGATTTATGAGGGGGATATAATTCACGTTGACCAACATTATGACGGGGACAGCCGAGTAGCTGCATATAACGATAATGTAGTTTTTAGTGAAGGAAGTTTTGATGGGGAACGTAGCTTTGGTTACGACTTGTCAATGCTGAGCCTTAATAAATATTGTGAAGTCATCGGCAACATAATGGAAAATCCAGAGTTGCTGAAATGACCACTAGACTACCTGACATAGAGGAACCCATAGACACCCTAGATAAAAGACTCGAAGAAATAGTTATAGCTATTGCGTACAGCGACAATGCCAGGTTCCACCCTGAATCATACGCCCAAGCCATTAAAGACTTATTCTCACAAAGCAGAGGTTGTATAGATTGTAAAAAACTAAGGTGCGAAGAATGCGAGCGATTATGGCAGACATAGATGACTTACGAGAAAGTATCCTGACCGAGTTCAAGCAAGTATATAAGCTACATCCAGCCGATTACACGGAGAACTGTACCAATGTTGTAGTGTCCATGGTTAAAGACTTATTCTCAAGAGAATCAAGCAAGAGAGAAGCTGAGATTAGGTTGGATGAGGTGAAATTATACACCAATTCAATAAATGAAACTGGCGGTGGGTTTGACCCAATTCAGTACGAAAAGAATAGGCAACAGGACCTAGAGAAAACCGATAATATTTTTGGAAGTAAGATAGTTATTGACACGCATATGGAAAAAATGGGAAAGGTTGCAAGTATGATTGAGAAATCACCAGGAGCACAAGACAGCTATAAAGATAGGCTTACACAACTTTTAGACCGATTTAGGCTTCAATGGAAGATAGAGGGCGACGAATATCACCAGAGTGAATTAGAGGATGACATCATAAGATTGTTTACTGATAGTATAGGCGTTTTTGAAGTAACGAAAGGTGACGGTTCACAACAAGACAAACTTACTAATGAACGCAATTCGATTAGAGATAAAATTATGGAAAAGTGGGGTCTTTATGATGATTAAAATCGCCAAGCAACTTGAGTCAGGTACAGCAGATACTAAATTAAGAGAGGGGTAGAGAATGAGTAATAATGATGAAATGATGTCCGCCTAGCCACACTTAAAGAAGGAAAGGATTAATTGTGTTTAAAAGAATGATATATATCATAATAGTAATACTATTTATTACACTACTGACAAGAACGATAACTAATGCTGAAGTGATCAAATGTACCGAAGGATATTATGACGCTGGTGGATTTTGCAAAAGTGAACCGACAGGATGTCCTTATGGTGATTCAATACCAGTCGATAGCCCAAAGTGCGCATCACCGCAAAGTCAGATAAGCAATGATAAAACAACAGAGGTAGTCGTTGAACCAGAGCTGCCTCGTATAAATAACGAGGGTTGGGGGAAGTGATAAATGCCGACACTAATCTTTAATGACGGTACTAAGAAAAAAGTATCTTATGATCAAGCATCTAGAATATTGCAAGTATTAGACGGCAAAAAAGAGCCTAAAGATGACAAACAAGCAGCTTTTGTATCCACAGTAGCAAATGTTATATTTGAACCTATACAGCGCATTAACAAGAAAGTAACTAAGAACCCTGACAAGATCAAACGAGCTGAAGATATAAAAAAGATTCTTACTGATCAGTCTTTGAAAGGAATTGAGAAAGCAAAAGCAATATCTGATTTAATGAAATAATGAAGAAAGTACATTGTCGTAGATGTGGTTCAGACAGACATTATCAAAGCTTTTGTCCACTAAACAAAAAGCCTATTAAAGCAGGTAAACATACCAACAGAGACAGATACGAGAACAGAAAGTTTAGAGAGTCTAAACTTAATCATGAGGGGTATTTAGTTTGTGAGTGTTGTGGTTCATGGTATGGCAGTGACGCAGATCATGTAGAATCAAAAGGTGCTAATCCTGACAAGAGATATACAGGTAGAAAACAGATACTTTGTAGAGACTGTCACCGCAATAAAACAGATCATATTAGATGTGAACACTTTACGAACATAATAAAATAAAGTACTTGACAAGTCAAACATAGTTTGATATAATGTAGTTATGATCAGAAATGATCATAAAGAAAGTAAAGCATTTGGAATAACGTACCGATCAGATCAATCGAGAGCGTAACCAACCCCCTCACCGCAGGGGGTTTTTCTATGATATAATAAAACACATGCCTAAGGTGGGATTTAACCCGTATAAAATAAAAGACAGTATCGTAGAGATATACACGGTGCCATATAAGGGTGCTTCACAAGTTATACTTATAGATCTGAAAGATCTCGTCAAAGTTAGAACATATAGATGGTTTGTCGGACCAGAAAGGGTATGTAAGGTCGAGTAAGCTAAGAAAGTTTTTACACTGTCACATTTTAGACTACCCTGGTAAACAAGTAGACCACAAGAATAGCGACAAGCTAGATAACAGGCGATGTAACCTAAGATTAGTCACTAATCAACAAAACAGCTGGAATAAGCCGAAAGCTTATAAGGGTAGTAAATCTGGATATAAGGGGGTCGCATATAACAAGAGAGATGACAACTGGCGAGCAGTATTATCTTTAAATGGGGTGAGACACGAACTAGGTAGATTCAAAACACCTTTGGAAGCGCATAAAGCCTATGTATCAAAGAGTCTTGAGCTACATGGAGAGTATAGTCCATACCATTGATGTTGTTTTTTTATACTTAAGGTATATACTGATAGTATGAAATCAACGCTAGATCAATTTATAAGTAGCAAGGGCAGTTTTACTAGCGTTGAACTGCCCTTTTTATTTAGAAAGAGATCATAAAATGCCAAGCAGAACAACAATCATAGAATGGGTGAAATGCTTAATAAGTCCTAAGTATGCAGAAAATACTTACTTAAGAATAACCAGTGAAGAAGAAAAAAAAGCAATTGCAATCATCAACATAATTATAGCTGTACTTGTGTTACTGTGTATCAGACAGACAGTATTGTTAGTAGACAAGATACAAACCAATAACAGGATTAATCAGTTCAATGAATATCACAAGACACATCCTATTAAAAACACGGAGTTTAATATCATATGAGTGAAAATAAAAAATTCAAGATTGCTTATATAGGAAATTTCGAACCTGAGTTCAGTACAGAAAATGACGTAAGAAAAGCATTTGAGCACTTAGGGCATGAAGTAATCTGCTTACAAGAAAATAAAACTAGTATGCAAGAAGTAAGATCACAAGCATTGCAAAGTGATTTACTGCTAGTTACTGGTACATGGGGTGATGCACTTCCACTACCTGAGTTTCTAGATCTAATTCATGAAATGGCTTCACTAGACAAACCTACAGCTACACTTCATCTAGATACGTTCTGGTCAACTAAAAGAGATGGTCGTAAGTGGTGGCGTGAACCTATGTTTCACACTGCTTACATATTCACAGCAGACGGTGACTACAATGATAAGTGGATGTTGCTAGGCAAGAATCATCTATGGTTAAAACCTGCAGTTAGACATGACGCTGCTAAGTTTGGCACTGAAAGAGATGAATACAAGTGTGATGTAGCTTTTGTTGGTAGCAATGGTGTTGGCTATCATGAAGATGTGTGGCCATATCGTAGAGAGCTAAATGAACAGCTTAAAGAGATGTGTACTAGAAACGGTTGGATCTTCAAAAATCCAGGTGGTAATCAAGAAAAGATCAGCAGGGGTGATGACATGAATGACTTTTATGCAAGTGCTAAAGTCACCGTAGGTGACAGCTTGTGTCTGAAACGAGAAGATTCAAAGTACTGGTCAGACAGAGTGCCTGAAGCAACTGGCAGAGGTGGTTTTCTCGTAATGCCGCATATTCTAGCTATGAAATATGATTGGCCTACACTGCCAACTTATAAATGGGGCGACTGGAAGCAACTTGAAGAAGTCATTAAGTATTATCTAGAGCATAAAGATGAACGTCACACTATTCAGTTTAATAACCAGAAGATAACAGCAGAAGATCATACATATGTAAATAGAGCAGAAACAATATTGAAGTTTGTGGAGCTGATGTAATGACTGAAATGGTTGAGACATTTCTAAATGGTCGTTACAAGATCATACTGCCTAAACATAGAGCAGATAGAGTAGAGTGGCATCAACCGCAGGGCTGGGAAAAAAAGCGGCTAGATCACATGTATGAGCATATAGGTAAAGGTGATGTAGTCTTTTATGTTGGTTCAGAAGAAGGTGAGTTTCCTGCACTATGTCAGATGTGGGGTGCAGAAGTTGTTTTGTTTGAGCCTAACCCTAAAGTATGGGGCAATACTAAAGCTATATGGGAAGCTAACAACCTAGAGCCACCTGTAACATTTCAAGGCTTTTGTTCAGAGGTAGATAGAATTGTAGACATTAAAGGTGCATTACAGCATGGCTTTCCACCTTGTGCAGATGATGAGATTGTAGCTGCTCATGGTTTTAAAGAGCTTAACAAAGAAGCAGATAACTATAATCAGATCAGAATAGACAGCATAAATGCTCACATACCAACTGTCATTAGTTTAGATGTAGAAGGTTCAGAGGGTCATGTATTGAGAGGTGCAGAAGCAACACTTAGAAAGCACAAGCCTAAAATATATCTATCTTTGCACCCTGAGTTTTTAAGAGCAGAGTTTGATGAGTGGGGTGCAGACATTAGGCACTGGTTAATTGATATGGGTTACAAAGAGACATTAATTGATTATCCGTTTCATGAGGTTCATTTGATGTATTCTGCTGAGTAATATATAATTAACTTCATGGGAAGAAAAGCATTTGATGAAAATATACACTTCTGGCCAAAAGTTAAGAAAACAAATGGTTGTTGGATATGGAGTGGCTACACTGT
>JACCDY010242456.1_pt1 | contig 36616 bp, 39 predicted proteins | sample 7446391 | NCBI WGS metagenome assembly JACCDY01 (sample SAMN15323451, study PRJNA562643) | freshwater metagenome | isolation source: river surface water | place: USA:Blue River Watershed | collected 2017-08-18 | reverse complement strand
GGCGTCGACCCGCCAGTGGAAGAAGAACAGGTCGTCCCAGCGTTGGCGCATCACCGGGCGCCGGTCAGGCCGCCGTCGGGCGGCGAGGAGTCGTTGGGTGGCAGGATCCACGCCGCACCCTCGCTCTTTTGCGGTCCACGGTCAAGCGGACCTCGCCTTTCATGGTCGGCGGTCAGGGGCGGCTGTTCGTGAACGTATAACGGCCGTCGATGAACCGGCCTTCGAACAGATGGCCGCCGGCCTGCACCTTCAGGATTCCCTGTTTCCAGCCCAAGGTGACGGGCGAGCCCGCGCCGGCCCACTGGTCGACATGCGACCGCCAGTCATGAGGTTGGCCGTCGCGGAAGGTCTGCGACCGGCCGTCAGCCGTCACGCGCAGTCCCACCTGGGCGCCGTCGGCGGACTGGAAGCGTGCTTCGCCCTGAGGCAGGAGGGAGAGGTCGAGCCGCGAACGCGCGAGCACGGCCGCGCGGAATGCGGCGAAGTCTCCGTATGTCTCCGGCTCGCCGACTTCCAGGGCGAAGCCGCCAAGCCCGGCGCCTGACCTGGCCCGCCAGACGTGGTCTTCGGGGAAGGGCTTCTTGCCGGCGCAGACTTTGGCCGTCGCCTCGGCGTCTAGGCCGAAGGAGTCCGTCCGGATCCAGCGCAGCGCCAGCCAGGTGCGCGGCAGCCGGATGAAGGTCAGGTCCGCCGCGGTCGTGACCGGCGCGTCCTTCGGCAGGAAGAAGTAGAAGTCCGTCCCGGGCCTGTGGTTGAGCCAGAGCAGGGCATTGCGCCGTTGCGCGATGCGGTCCGCGCCGTTGGTCGCGCTGGCGTGGCTGTGATTGAAATCCAGCGAGGTGAAGACGATCAAGGTGTCCACCCCGCGCCGTTCGTTCTCCGCGAGCAGCCGGAATCCGTTGAGATTCATGCCCGGGCGGTCGACGTGGCCTTGCGGGAGCGAGCCAAGCTGCGTGTGGCGGCCGAACCAGGTCGTCTCGTGGTAAGCGGGAGCAGTCTCGCCGCCCGGCTTCGTCCAGCCGTCGTAGCTCGGCTTGCTCGCCAGGATCTCGACCGGCCGCGGGAATTCCTTGCGGGCCATGGCGACCACCGCGGCCGGCGGGCGGTAGGCGCTCGTGGCCAGGTGGATGAAGTCGCGGTAAGGCTTGGCGGCGGGTTGCTCCCAGTCGCCGAAATAATGCCAGAACTCGCCGCTGGCGCCTTCGTGCGTGCCGATGTTGCCGTAGTCGCGGATATTCGGGCCGGCCCAGGCGCCGCGATAATACTTCACCGCCGCCGCCGTGCAGGTCCAGTCCAGGCAGGCCTTGGCGAGCATCTTCGCTTCAGGGTCGCGGGCGAAGTCGTAGAGCTGCAGGTAGGCCGTGAGTCCATGGCTGAGGTAATTGGCGCTGTCCCATTCTCCCATGCCGGTCTGGTAAAGCGCGGTGACGTACGCCCGCAGGCGTTCCTTGTAGAGCCGAGCCGTGGCCATGTTGCCTGTTTCTTCGGCCATCAGGTAGACCGCGACCTCGCGCATCGCCCGGAGGTTGTCGGTCGAACGGACATCGACCCAGGAATTGTGGTATTCCGGCGTCCACCCTTCGCCCGTCCGTGGGCGCTGGTCCGGGGATTTCCAGAAGGGGTTGGGCCGGCGCAGCGGATCGACCTCGGTCCAGAGCCTGGCCGAGTCGAACATGCGTCGGCGGTAGGCCGGCTCGAGGTACTGGCCGAAGAAGAAGTATTTGCGCACCTGGCCGCGGATCGTGAAGCAAGGAAACCAGTCCACGCCGAGGGTGAGCTGCTTGCTCCAGGCCGCATCATCGTCCTGCTGCAGGAACCGGAGGGCCTCCTTGCGTTGGCCTTTGACGAAGCCGATGAAGGCCTGGGGATAGCTGGCTTTTTCGTTCTCGAAGAAAGTGCCTCCGTACTTGCCGGGCCGGATGTCGCTGGCGGCGAGGCTCGCGTTCACGCGGTCGACGAAGGCCTCCTCCCAGTCCGCCGGCCAGGCGTTCCGGAATTCCGGCGCGACCGGCAGGGCGTGGATCAGGATCCGACCTCGGGCGTCGTTGCTCACCCGTTCGTCCGTGGCGGTCGGCGAAGGCTCGGCCGCCCGCGAGGCGAGGGTGACGCAGGTCAGCAGCAGGGTGGCGCGGAGCATGCCGGAAGGAGGCTGGCCGTTGGTCCGCGGCGGGCAAGGCGGTTTAAGCCGGCCCCTCCGCCGGGCTTTTCGCTTGGAGCGGAAGCCCGCCCGGCTTACCTCTGTGCCATGCTTCCGGACGCCCGCCAGAAAGAGCTGAAGGCCTTCGCCGAGTCCTTGGCGGACATCGCCCGGGAGGTCCTGCGCTCCGCGCACGCCCGCGTGGAGACCGAGGTGGAGGTCAAGGCGGACGGCACGCCCGTGACGGTCGCCGACAAGGAGGCCGAGCGTCGCATGCGGGCGGCCATCCGCGCCGCCTATCCCGATCACGGCATCCTGGGCGAGGAGTTCGGACCCGAGAACGTCGACGCGGAGTTCTGCTGGGTGCTCGACCCCATCGACGGCACCAAGTCCTTCCTGTCGCGCGTCCCGCTCTATGTCACGCTGATCGGCCTGCGCCATCAGGGCGAGCCGGCGTTGGGCCTGATCGACCAGCCGATCCTCGGCGAACGGATCGTCGGCGACAACCGGACGTGCGCGCTCAACGGCCGGCCGGTCCGCGTGGTCGAAGCCCCGCTGCGCGACGCCGTGGTCGTCTCGACCGACCTCGACAACATCCGGCGGCTGCATCGCGACGTCCGGTGGCCGCGCCTCGCCGACAGCGTCAGCCATGTGCGCACCTGGGGCGACGGCTACGGCCATCTGCTGGTCGCGGCCGGCCGCGCCCACGTCGTCGCCGATCCGGTGATGAACCCTTGGGACCTCATCCCGGTCCTGCCCGTCCTCCGCGGCGCTGGCGCCGTCGTCACGTCGTGGGACGGCGGCGACCCCGTCGTCGCCGGCAACGTGATCGCCGCGGCGCCCCGGCTGCATGCCGAGGTCCTGCGGACCTTGCGGGACTGAGCGCCCCATGTCCGCCCCGCATCGATCGACCCGTCGCGCTTTCCTGGCGACCATGGCGGCCGGCGGGGTCGGCCTGACGGCCGCCGCCTACGCACGTTATGCGGAGCCGGATTGGTTCGACGTGACGGAGGTCGCCCTCGATCCCGCCAAATTCCCCGCGCCGAGCGGGCTGCGCATCCTCCATCTATCCGATCTGCACCTCGGCCCGCATGTGTCCTTGGCCCAGATCGAGCGCGCCATCGAACTCGGTTTGGCGCTCAAGCCCGACCTTGTCGCCCTCACCGGCGACTACGTCACCGGCCGCCTGCGGGCCGCCGAGGCTTACGCCGCCGTCCTCCGTCGGCTCGCCGACGCGGCCCCGACGTTCGCCTGCCTGGGCAATCATGACGCCATCGTCTCGACGAGCCCGGTCGGCGAGGTCGCCCGGACCGCGGCCGTCGTGGGCCTGCTGCGGGAGGCGCGCATCGAGGTCCTGCTCAACCAGTCGCGCGAGGTCGCCGTGCGGGGGGGCCGGCTCCGGGTTTCCGGACTGGGCGACTTGTGGACGGGCCAGAATCACCCCGCCCGGTGTCTCGCGCCCATGCGTGGACCGGGCCGGGAACCATTGGCGCATCTGCTCTTGAATCATAATCCCGACGCGCGCGTCGCGACGATGGCCTACCATTGGGATCTCATGCTCTGCGGCCATACGCACGGCGGCCAGGTCGGTCTCCCCGGGGTCGCCGAGTGGCTGGCGCCCGTCAGCGACACTTCCCACATCGAAGGACTGCGGGAGCGCGCCGGGCGGCTCGTCCACATCTCCCGTGGGGTGGGTAATCTCTACGGCGTCCGTTTCCTGTGCCGGCCGCAGGTCAGCCTGCTCGTCGTCGGCTGACCGGTTTTTCGAGACGCACCAGCAGGGATCGTCCGTGGGCGTCGAGGCGTTCCATGCCGGCGAAGGCGCCCACGACGTCCGCCGCCTTGCGCAACGAAGCCCGGTCGTAGCGCACCAGGCTGGTGCGGCGGAGGAAATCCGCCACGCGCAGGCCGCTGAAGAAGCGTCCGGTCCCGCCGGTCGGAAGCGTGTGGCTCGGGCCGGCCGTGAAGTCGCCGAGCACCGTGGGGGTGTGGCCGCCGATCAGGATGGCTCCGGCGGTGGTGATGCCGGCGGAGAGCTTGGCGAGCTTGGTTTCGGCGACCATCAGTTCCAGGTGTTCCGGGGCGACCAAGTTGGCGACTTCCGCCGCCTGCTCGATCTTTCCGACGAGCACGACGCAGACCTTGGCGTCGAGCGCGCGCCGGATCTTTTCGCCGTGGGACAGCGTGGCGGCCTGGCGTCGGGCGGCGGCCAGGGACTTGGCGGCCAGCGCGGACGATTCCGTGACCAGGTAGAGCTTCTCCTTGCCGCTGCCGTGTTCGGCCTGGGCGCAGAGGTCGGCGGCCACCCATTCGGGGTCGGCCGTGCGGTCGGCGATGACCATGACCTCGCTCGGTCCGGGCAGGAGGTCGACGCCGACCAGGCCGAAGACCTGGCGTTTGGCTTCCGTCACGTAGGCGTTCCCGGGGCCGAAGATCTTGTCGACCGGCGCGATCGCGCGGGTGCCGAGCGCCAGGGCGGCGACGGCCTGCGCGCCGCCGACGGCGTAGACCTCGCGCACGCCGCACAGGTAGAGGGCGGCGAGGATGTCGGGGTTGATCTTGCCGTCCGGCCCGGGCGGGGTGCAGGCGCAGATTTCGGGGACGCCGGCCACCTTGGCCGGCAGCGCGGTCATCAGCACGGTCGAGACGAGGGGGACCTGGCCGCCGGGGATGTAGAGGCCGCAACGGCGGATGGCGTGGTGCCGTTCGCCGACCGTCGCGCCGTGGGGGTTCTTGGCGGTCCAGCCTTTCGGCAGGGTGCGGGCGTGGAACGCCGTGACGCACTTGGCGGCCTCGGCGAAGGCTTTGCGCTTTTCGGGCGCGAAAGCGTCCGCGGCCTGCCGCAGTTCCTTGAGGGGGACGCGCAGCTGCCGGACCGAGAGACGGGCCCGGTCGAAGCGCGCGGTGTACTCCAGCACGGCGGCGTCACCGCGCGCCTTCACGTCGGCGATGATGGCGGCGACCGCCGTGCGCACGTCGGGAGCGGCTTCCCCGGAGCCGACGAAGGCGCGGAGGCGGCGGCGGAAGTCAGGATGGCTGGCGCGGAGAGGGGTCATGGGCTCAGAAGGTCGGGAAGCGGAAAAGGTCGGCGGGCATCGTCGGGTTGACCGTCACCCGTTCGTAGGTGACCTCGCCGACCTTCCGCCCGTCGATGTGGACGGTCTCCTTGGCGGCGAGCCGCAGGCCGCCGGTCTCGAGGAACGACTCGACCTTCTGGCGGAGCAGCCGGCGACCGGGGGAAAGCTGGTCGGACGCCACCAGCGCGAACGTGCGGGCGTCGAAGTGACGCGTGATCCGGAAGCCGCTGGCGTAGGCGTAGGCCACCGCATGGGTGCGGCGTCCGTCGACTTCGGCCAGGCCTTGGTATTCGGCCGAACCCAGTTCCGCCGGCGGCACCGCGAAGAAGGCCAGGTCATCCCGGGCCATGTCGCGCAGACGTCGGAACTCCTCATAAGGGACGGGTCGGAGTTCGCGCGCCGCCAACGGGTTCCGCAGGCGGGTGGCCCAGCCTTCGAGGGCGCCGGCGCAGACGACCGAGACGCCGCCCGAGGCGTCGTCTTCGGAGGATTGATGACGGAAGCCGGGAGCCGCGAGCGTCAGCGTGACCTTCGACTTCGCGTCGGCCTGATGGTCGACGGAGGTGAATTCCAGACGCAGGGCTTTCACCGCGTCGAGGGCCTTGGCGTCGGCGGTCACCGCCGTCCGCGCCCGGGTGATGACTTCGGCCAGCGTCAGGGCCGGTTCGTCCGCGGCCGAGGCGTCGCCGATGACGCAGCACAGCGCCACGAGCGCAGGGAAGAGGCGGGACAAGGCCATCGGAACCCGGATGTTGGGCCGGGGTGAGGCCTTGGCAAGCATCGGAAGCCCGGGCTCAGCGTTCGCCGGTCGCCTTGAGCAGTCCGGCGACGTCGCAACGGCCTTCATACAGGGCCTTGCCGACGATCGCGCCGACCAGGTTCGGATAAGCCACGGACATGGCGGCCAGGCGGGCGACGTCATCCGTGCCGGCCACGCCGCCGGAGGCGATCACGCCGCAGGGGCAGGCCTTCAGGACGGCTTCGAGGGCGTGCCAGTTCGGACCCGTCAGCATGCCGTCGGTCGCGATGTCGGTGTAGATCACGGTCGAGACGCCGAGCTCGCCGGCTTCCTTGGCGAAGTCGGTGGCGCGCAACGCCGTCACGGCCGTCCAGCCTTTGACGGCGACGAGTCCGTCCTTGGCGTCGATGCCGACGGCCAGCCTCGGCCCGTGGGCCTTGGCCATCTCGCGCAGGAAGGCCGGGTCGGTCGCGGCGCGCGTGCCGATCACGACGCGGCTGGCGCCGGCGGCGTAGGCGGCTTCGGCGAGCGAACGGTCGCGCATGCCGCCGCCGAACTGGATCTTCGGGCCGAGGGCGGCGATGCGGCTCAGGGTCGGCAGGTTGAGCGGCGCGCCGCCGAAGGCGCCGTCGAGGTCGACCACGTGGATCCACGCCGCCCCCGCCTGGGCGAACTGCATGGCCGGCTCGACGGGGTCGTGGTAATAATCGGTGCGGGCGTCGTCGCGTCCCTGGCTGAGGCGGACGCAGCGGCCGCCGCGGATGTCGATGGCGGGATAGGCGAGCATGAGGGTCAGGAAGCTTTCTTCTTCGGGGCGGTCACGCTGACGGGCTGTTCGCCGCGGACGGCTTCCGCCGTCACGGTGAACTTCGAGCCGGCGGCCGCTTCGGGCAGGGCGTACATCGTGTCCAGCAGCACGCCCTCGAGGACCGAGCGGAGCCCGCGGGCGCCCGTGCCCAGGGCCAGCGCCTTGTCGGCCGCGGCCTCGAGCGCGGCCGGCGTGAACTCCAAGGTCGCGCCCGAGAGCGCGAAGAGCTTGCGATACTGCTTCGTCGCGGCGTTGCGGGGTTCGGTGAGGATGCGGATCAGGGCGGCGCGGTCCAGCGGCTCCAGGACGGAGATCACGGGCAGGCGCCCGACGAACTCGGGGATCATCCCGAAGGCGAAGAGGTCTTCCGGCTGCAGGCCCGAGACGATCTGCTCCGCCGACAGCGAGGGCTCGTCGTTGCGGGGCGGGACGAAGCCGAGCGACTTGGCGCCGCCGCGCCGGGCGATGATGCGGTCGAGGCCGGCGAAGGCGCCGCCGCAGATGAAGAGGATGTCGGACGTGTCGACCCGGATGCACTGCTGCTCGGGGTGCTTGCGGCCGCCCGCCGGCGGGACGTTGCAGATCGTGCCTTCGAGGAGCTTGAGCAGGGCCTGCTGGACGCCCTCGCCCGAGACGTCGCGGGTGATGGAGGCCGAATCGGACTTCCGGCCGATCTTGTCGATCTCGTCGATGAACACGATGCCGCGCTGGGCGCGGGCCACGTCCATGTCGGCGGACTGCAGGAGGCGGAGGATCACCGTCTCCACGTCGTCGCCGACGTAGCCGGCTTCGGTGAGCGTGGTGGCGTCGGCGATGGCGAACGGCACGTCGAGCATGCGCGCGAGCGAGCGCGCCAGCAGGGTCTTGCCCGTGCCCGTCGGCCCGATCAGCAGCACGTTGCTCTTGTCGAGTTCGACGTCGGCGAGGTCGCCTTGGGCCGCGGCGGGCGCGGCGAGCCGGTCATTGAGGCGCTTGTAGTGGTTGAAGACCGCGACGGAGAGGACCTTCTTGGCGTGGGCCTGGCCGATCACGTGGGCGTCGAGCTCGAGACGCAGCTGCGAGGGCGGGATCAGCTTGACGGGCGCCAGCGGGGTCGGCGCGGCGGCGTCCTGCACGGCCGGTCCGGCCGCGGCGGGCTTGCCTTCGCGGGCCTTGTCGCGCTCGAGCAGGCGGCCGCACGTGCCGACGCATGCGTCGCAGATGCCGACGCCGCCCGGTCCGGCGATGAGCTTGCCCGCCTGGGCGGCTGGCTTGCCGCAGAAGGAGCAGTTCTCGGCTCGGTCGCCGGCCATGGGCTCAGGCGCGGCCCGCCTTGGGCATCACGACGTGGTCGACGAGGCCGTAGGCCTTCGCCTGCTCGGCCGTCATGTAGAAGTCGCGGTCGGAGTCGCGCATGAGCTCTTCGGGGGTCTTGCCGCTGTGCTTGGCGAGGACGTGGTTGAGCGTGTCGCGCCAGCGGAGGATCTCCTTGGCGGCGATGGAGATGTCCGAAGTCTGGCCGGTCGCGCCGCCGCTGGGCTGGTGGATCATCACGCGGCAGTTCGGGAGCGCGTGGCGCTTGCCCTTCGTGCCGGCGGCGAGGAGCACGGTGGCCATGCTCGCCGAAAGGCCGATGCAGTAGGTGTTCACCTCGCAGGTGAGGAAGTTCATCGTGTCGTAGATCGCCATGCCCGCCGTGATGGAGCCGCCCGGCGAGTTGATGTAGATCGAGATGTCCTTCTTCGGGTCTTCCATCTGGAGGAACAGCAGCTGGGCGATGACGGCGTTGGCGACGTCGTCGTAGATCGGCGAGCCGATGAAGATGATGCGGTCCTTCAGCAGGCGGCTGTAGATGTCCCAGGCTCGTTCGCCACGGGCGTCGCGTTCGACGACGTTAGGGATGATGTAGGACATGGTGGTGCGAGGAGGACTATGCCCGGAACGGGCGGATTCTCAACTCAGGCCGCGACTCCGCCGGCGAGGACGGCGTCGAGGGCCTTGTTGAGGAGGGCGTCGCGGCGGATCTCCGCGAGGCGCTGGCGGTCCTTGACCAGCTTCTCGGGCTGGGTCTGGGTCGCCTGGGCCGCCTGCATGATGGCGGCGCCGAGTTCCTCGCGGGTGACCTCGAGCTTCAGCTCTTCGGCGATGCGGGAGAGGACGAACTGGGCGCGGACGCGCACGCCGGCGGCCTTCTTGGCCTCGGCGAGGATCTCGTCGCGCTGGTTCTGGAGCTCCTCGGCCTTGGTGCCGCTGCGCAGGCGCATCTCGGCGTACTGGTAGAAGAGGCCCTGGGCCACGGACATCACGGCCGATTCCGGCAGCGGGAAGTCGAGGCCGGCGAGGAGGGCGTCGACGGCCTTCTCACGGCGGGCGGTCTCGGCGGCCTGTTTCTTGGAGCCTTCGATGCCTTGGCGGAGCTGGCTGCGGAGTTCGGCTTCGTCCTTCACGCCGACGGCCTTGCAGAAGGCCTCGTCGAGCTTCGGGAGCTCCTTGCGGCGGACTTCGCTGGCGGTGATGGCGTAGGCGACCTTCTTGCCGCGGAGGGCCTCGCGCTCATGGTCGGCGGGGAAGGTGTGTTCGGCCTGAGCGGTGGCGCCGGCCTTGAGGCCGACGATGGCCTGGGCGATGGCGGGCACGGCGACCGCGGGTCCGGTCGAACCGGCTTCCTCCCAGGTGGATTCGGCGCCGCCGAAGGACCTGGCTTCGGCGTCGATCTCGCTGACGGGCTTGCCGTCGATGGTGCCGGCGTAGGCGATGCGGACGTAGTCGCCCTTGGCGGCGGCGTCCTCGGTCTTCTCGTAGCGGGCGCGCTGTTCGAGGATCTTCTTCAGGTGTTCTTCGACGTCGGCGTCGGTGACGGTGACGGCCTCGGCGGCGACCTTCACGGACTTCCAGTCGGGGGTCTTGAACTCAGGCACGACGTCGACTTCGTAGCGGAAGACCGCGCCGGAGCCTTCGGCGGCTTCCTTCTGGACGTCGGCGACGGTGTAGACGGTGAAGGACTTCTCCTGCTGGATGCGTTCGTAGCCCTGGGAGAGGAGGCGCTGGCTGACTTCGTCGGCGATCTGCTTGCCGTACTTCTGGCGCACGATGGCTTCGGGCGCCTTGCCCGGCCGGAAACCCGGGAGGGCGGCCTCGCGGGCGAAGCCCTTGACGACCTCCTTCTCGGCGGCGGCGACGGCCTCGGCGGGGACCGTCACGGTGACGGAGCGGCGAGTCGGGTTGGTCTCTTGGATTTTGATGTCCATGTGGTTTTAGGAAAGGAAGGTGGCCCGGGGCGAGGGAGGTCGCCGGAGGGAAAGTCCGAGCAAATAGAACTACCCTCCACGGTCAACAGCGGAGGCGGGCCGTTTTCAGGCCTTTTCCGCGAGGCGGCGCCGCAGATGGGGCAGGACGCACCGGGGGACGAAGGCCGCGGCCTGGGCCAGCTTGTGCCGGGCGATGTCCTTGACGAAACTGGACGAGGTCACGAACTGGTCCTGGCTGGGCATCAGGATGACCGTCTCGATGCCGGGGGCCATCAGACGGTTGGCGTGGGCCAGGTCGAATTCGAATTCGAAATCGCTGAATTTGCGCAGCCCGCGGATGATCGCGGCGGCCTTGTGGCGGTGGGCGAATTCGACCGTGAGCCCTTCGAGCTCGAGCACCTGGACGTTGCGGACGCCCTTGCAGGCTTCGCGCGCCATCTCGAGGCGTTCCTCGATGGTGAACCAAGGATGCTTGGTGTCGCTGGCGGCGACGGCCACGATGACCCGGTCGAACAGCCGCGACGCCCGCCGCAGGACGTCGAGATGCCCCAAGGTGACGGGATCGAAGGTGCCGGGGTACACGGCGATGCGTTGGGGGCGGGACATCGTTTTCCTGTTGCGGCTCACTCTCGGTCGGGAACATCCTTTCCGCAAGCCCGCATGCATATTCTTCGGCATCTCCCCAATATCCTGACCGCGGCCCGCCTGCCGGCCATCTTCCTGATCACGGTCTGGACTTACCAGGCCGGGGTCTGGGCCAGCGCCGCGCTCGCCCTGTTCATCTTCGCCGCCCTGACCGACATCTTCGACGGTTGGATCGCCCGCAAGCTCGACGCGGTGACCGACTTCGGCCGCCTGATGGACGCGTTGGTCGACAAGATCTTCATCCTCGGGCTGCTCGTCGGCCTCGCCGCCATCGGCTGCCTGCCGGTCACCCGTTGGGACGACGCCGGCCAGGCGCTCGCGCCCGCCGCCGCCACCGTCCTGCTGACTTCTTTCGGCGTGATGCTCATCCTGATCCGGGAGTTCCTGATCACCGGCCTGCGTCTGGTCGCCGCCGCTTCCGGCCAGGTCCTGGAGGCCGAGGGGCTCGGCAAGCTCAAGACGTTCCTGCAGATCCTCGCCATCGGCCACCTCATCGGCCTGCGCGCCTATGAGAGCCACTGGAAGCTCTCCGCCGTCTGGCATCAGCGCTGGGAGGTCATCATCATGGGGCTGTTCTGGCTGTCGGTGCTGCTGACGGTCGTCTCGGGCGCCAGCTACCTCATCCGCCATCGGCGTCACCTCCCGGGGCTGGCTTCATGATCGTCCCGCTTGCGACGCTTGGTCCGCTGGGAAGGCTCAAGGCGCCGGGCACCTGGGGTTCCGCGGCCGGCCTGCTCTGGTGGGCGCTGGTGGTGCGCCTGGCGCATGCGAAAGGCTGGCATCACGAGCTCTTCTTCGACGCGCTCGTCGTCCTGACCGCGATCCTGCTGTGCGGCGTCGCCGCGGCGTTACTGGGCAAGAAGGATCCGTCGGAGGTCATCCTCGACGAATTCGCCGCGATGCCGCTGGTGTTCCTCTTCAATCCTTACGCCTACCAAGGCGCTTCCTCGTTCCTGCTCATCCTGCTGGGCTTCCTCTTCTTCCGGCTCTTCGACATCACGAAGCCCTTCGGGATCAAGGCCCTCGAGAAGCTGCCCGGCGGCTTCGGCATCGTCCTGGACGACGTGATGGCCGCGGTCTACGCGAACCTCGCGCTGCAGGCGGTCGCCCGGACCTGGGCCTTGCTCGTCTGATGACCTTCCATGCGCCAGCGGACACCGCGGTCATCCGGGTGACGGGCGAAGACGCCGCGGCCTTCCTGCAGGGCCAGTGCACGGCGGACCTGCGCGGCGTCGCCTTGGCCGACGCCCTCTGGCTCAGCCGCAAGGGCCGGGTGCTCGCGCACACGGTCGTCTCCAAGGAGCCGGACGGATCCTTCCTGCTGCTCTGTCCGCATCTCCCGGCGGCGGAGGCCATCGCCATCGTGACCGCCAACGTGATCGCCGACGACGTCACCGCGACGGACGAATCCGCCGCCTGGACCAGATGGCTGGCGTGGGGCGCCGCGCCGACCGTCGCCGGAGCCAGGCTTTTCCCGACGCGTCGCTTCGGCGTCGAAGCCTGGGACGTGCTCGCGCCGCCGGCCGCGGTCATGCCGGGCGAGGCGGCCGCCCTCGCCGAACTCGACCGGCTCCGCGTGCGCGCGGGCGTCCCGGCCGTCCCGACCGATTGCGGCTCCGCCGAGTTTCCGCAGGAGTGCGGCCTCGACGCCTGGGTGAGCCACACGAAGGGCTGTTATCTCGGGCAGGAGGTCATGGCGCGGATCCACTCGATGGGGTCGTTGCGGCGCATCCTTCGGCGGGTCAGCGGGCCCGTCGTGAGCGGACAGGAACTCAGGACCCCGGAAGGGAAGGTCGCGGGCGTGGTCCGTTCCGCCGCCGGAGACGTCGGATTAGCCCTGGTCTCGGTCGACCTGCCGGAGGGCTCGGAGCTGGCCGGCGCGCGCTTGGGCCCGCCGGCCGTGATGCCCGTCCGCTGACCTGTTTCCATTTGCGGGCGGTCCGCCGTCCCTCATCGTGTCGGCGATGGCCTCTTCCTTCCACTACCAGGACCCATTCCCGCTGGGCCCCGATACGACCAAGTATCGTCTGCTCACCAAGGAGCACGTCTCCGTCGCCGAGTTCGAGGGCAAGCCGATCCTCAAGGTCGCCCCGGAAGGCCTCACCTTGCTCGCCAACCAGGCCCTGCACGACATCAACTTCTACCTGCGCACCGAGCACCTCGAGCAGGTCGCCGCCATCCTGGCGGACAAGGAGGCCAGCGACAACGACCGCGCCGTCGCGCTCGCCATGCTGCGCAACGCCGAGGTCGCCGCGAAGGGCGTCCTGCCGTTCTGCCAGGACACCGGCACCGCGCAGATCACCGGCAAGAAGGGCCAGCAGGTCTGGACCGGCGGCGACGACGCCGAGGCGCTTTCGCTGGGCGTCTATCAGGCCTACGCCCAGAATAACCTGCGTTACTCGCAGCTCGCGCCCCTCGACCTGTACGCCGAGAAGAACACCGGCACCAACCTCCCCGCGCAGATCGACCTCGCGGCCGTCAAGGGGGCCAAGTTCGAGTTCCTCTTCGTCGCCAAGGGCGGCGGCTCCGCCAACAAGTGCTATCTCTACCAGGAGACCAAGGCCGTCCTTAACCCGAAGTCCTTGGTCAGGTTCCTGACCGAGAAGATGCAGTCGCTCGGCACCGCCGCCTGTCCGCCGTACCATCTCGCGTTCGTCATCGGCGGCACTTCGGCCGAGGCGACCATGAAGGCCGTCAAGCTGGCCTCGACCCATTATTATGACGCGCTCCCGACGAGCGGCAACGAGCACGGCCGCGCCTTCCGCGACCTCGCGCTCGAGGCCGAACTCCTCAAGGTCGCGCATCAGCTCGGCATCGGCGCGCAGTTCGGCGGCAAGTGGTTCGCCCTCGACGTGCGCGTCATCCGTCTCCCGCGCCACGGCGCCTCGTGTCCGATCGGCCTGGCCGTCTCCTGCTCGGCCGACCGCAACGCCAAGGCCAGGATCGACCAGGACGGCATCTGGATCGAACAGCTCGAGACGGATCCCGGCCGCTTCATCCCGGCCGAAGCGCGCAAGCATGCCGACGCCACGAAGGTCGTGAAGATCGACCTCGACCGGCCGATGGCGGACATCCGCGCCGAGCTCTCGAAGCATCCCGTCACCACCCGGCTCGCCCTGACCGGCACGCTCGTGGTCGCCCGCGACATCGCGCACGCGAAGATCCGCGAACGGCTCGAGAGGGGCGAAGGCCTGCCGCAGTACATCAAGGATCATCCCGTCTACTACGCCGGCCCCGCCAAGACGCCCGCCGGCATGGCTTCCGGCTCGTTCGGCCCGACCACCGCCGGCCGCATGGACAGCTACGTCGAACTTTTCCAGCAACACGGCGGGTCCCTCGTCATGATCGCCAAGGGCAACCGCGGCGAGGCCGTGACCAACGCTTGCAAGGCCCACGGCGGCTTCTACCTCGGCTCCATCGGGGGCCCCGCCGCGATCCTCGCGCAGGAGAACATCCGCAAGGTCGAGGTCATCGATTACCCCGAGCTGGGCATGGAGGCCGTGTGGAAGATCGAGGTCGTCGACTTCCCGGCGTTCATCCTCGTCGACGACAAGGGCCATGACTTCTTCCGCGAGCTGCCCGGCGGCTGCGGCATCTGCGGCCCCTGAGCCTGCCGGCGGAGGATGAAAAAGGGCGCCCGAATGGGCGCCCTTTTCGTTGCTGCCGGTCTGGTGAATCAGGCCTGGGCGGGCTTCTCGCCGACGTATTGGGCGGAGCCGAAGGCCAAGATCAGGAGGAAGATCGGGTTCAGGAAGATCAGGCCGAGCGCGAAGCCCGTGCCCTGGCCGAAGCGCTGGGCGGTCTTCACCTGCTGGATGATCCAGGTGACCGGGTAGACGAAGAAGCAGAGCAGGCTGAGCATCCACAGGGGGGACATGCCGGCGATCTGCAGTTCGACGTAGATGTTGTAGAAAGGAACCAGGCAGGCCCAGCCAGGGTGGCCGGCCTTGGTGTTGATCTTCCACTTCGCGACGATCGTCAGGACGACGAGCGCGAGGAGGAAGAGGACGAAGGCCATGCCGAGGCCGGCGATCAGGGCGCCGATACCGGCGGCTTCATCAGGGGTGATCTGAGCGAGGAGGGAGGTGTTCATCGCCGTTTCCGTTATACGGCTTTCTGACAGCAGTCGAGCCGGAAGGCGGGCTCCTTGGCTCCCGCCTTATTTCTCCCACTCCAGCGCGCCGCGCTTGAACTCGTACGCGAGGCCGAGCACGAGCACGCCGAGGAAGACCGCGGTGGCGGCCGTGATGGCGATCCCGGCGGCGAGGAACTCGCGGTAGACCAGCGCCCACGGCACGAGGAACACGACCTCGATGTCGAAGAGGATGAAGAGCATCGCCGTCACGTAGAACTTCACGGCGAAGCGAGGGTGGGGCTTCCCTTCCATCGGCAGGCCGCATTCGTAGGCCTTATCCTTGATGTAGTTGCCTTTGGCGCGTTGTCCGAAGACGTGGCTCGCGATGAGGATGATCGCCGGGATCGAGAGCCCGAGGATGACCTGCACGAGCACGGGCAGGTAGGTGCTGAGGGACTGGGCTTCGGCGGCGGCCATCGGAAGGAGACAACAAAAAGCCCTTGCCGCAGGAGGCAAGGGCTTTCCGGAAATCGCTTATTTCGCCTTTGTTTCCGTCGGCGCCACGAGTTCCGCGGTCGGTCCGGGGGCGGGCGACGGCGCGGTCTCCGCCGGTTGGCCGGGGCCTTGGCGGAAAGCCTTCAGCGAGGCCGGCAGTTGTTCGACCATCCAGGGCGCGGCCACGAAGACGGCCAGACGGGAGACGGCGTTCAGCGGATGCGCGGGGTCGGAGTGGCTGGCCTGGAGGAAGGTCCGGGGCTGTTCCGTCGGCCCTTTCGCGGCGATCCGGGTGAAGGCGATCTTCACCGTGGCGCCGTCGGCGAGCGTCAGCGTCACCTGCGCCAGGCGCGTGGCCTTGCTCGCCTCCGCGTCGGCGAGAGGCAGGGCGTCGGCCGCCCGCAACGTCGCGACCGCCGTCAGCAGTTCTTCCGCGGCGGCGCCTTCCTTGCCTTCGAAGGACGCGCCCGGCTCCTTGCGGTTGAAGGAGGCTTGTCCGTCCTGCCATTCGCAGGTGAACGCTTTCACGTCCGCCGGCTTGGCCGTGAAGAGCGTCAGGTCGGCCCAGGCGAGCGGGTCGCCTTCGAGGTAGCCGGTGAAGTCCGTCCGGATGGCGTCGCTCCGGCCGGCGAGCCGGGCCGCGGCGCCGACGCCGTCCTCGGTCTGCTTGCCGAACTCGAGCCGCGTCACCTTGCCGTCGGTCGTGGTCAGTTCGACGGCGGAGTCGGCCAGGCCGAGCTTCTCGATCCGTTTCGGATTGGCGGTGAGCTGGCCGAGGTTCTGGGCTTTCTGCAGGGCGCGCACCAGCGGGAGCAACCGGTTCTCGAGGTCGGCCGGCAGGCCGAGCTTCTCCTTCACGGCCCAGCCGGCGGCGGTCTTCTCGATCGTGACGGTCTTCTGGTTGGCCTTCACCGTCAGCGCCCGGAGGTTTTCGAAGACCGTCGGCGCGACCAGCGGAGCCTTGTCGGCGACGGCCGGCGGGGTCTCGCGGGTGAGACGGACGGTGGCGAGGGCGAGCAAGCCCAGCGCGAGGGTGCCGATGAGCAGTTTCGAGTGGCGCATGTCGGTTACGAAAGCTTGCGGCGGCGCAGCCAGGCGTAGGCCAGGCCGAAGAGCAGGGCGACGGCCGGACCGGCGAGCAGGTTGAGCACCTGCAGGCGGCGGCCGAGCGAGTTGACGTCCTCGCTGAGGCCGCGGCGGATGGCGCGACGTTCCTCGGAGAGCTGGTCGACCTGCGTCTGGAACTTCTCGATCTCGCGCTGCATCTCCGGCGTGATCAGGAGGCCTTTCGCCGGGGCGCCGCCCGTCTGGCGCGACAGCTCGGTGATCTTCGTGTTGGCTTCCTCGAGCCGGCGTTCGATCTCGTCGAGTTTGGCCTGGTAGCGCGACTGCGCGACGCGCTCCAGGTCCTGGACGCGCTTGAACGGACGCAGCGACGTGCCCTTGGAGCGCAGGGAGACGAGCTCATCGCTGCCGCCGAGCGTCTCGAGGGCGCTGACCACGAAGCCGAGGTTGTCGTTGATCGGCTCCATCGCCGCCTGCCCGCCGACCTGGCGCTGGCGGACCGTGAACGGATCCATGAGGAAGTCGGAGTCGGCGACCACCATCAGGCGGCCGGGCTGCTTGCTCGCGGCGAGGTGCGGGGCCGTCCGCGGCTTGGCCGCCGGGGCGGGCGGCTGGCCCGGCGCCGTCGGCTCGGCCTTGGCCGCGGCGGGCGCGCCCTGCGGGAAGGCGGAGTTGAACACGCCGGAGACGGAGGCGACCAGCACGCGGGTCTTGCCGTCCGGCTGGAAACCGAGGGCGGTCTTCTCGAAAGGCCCCGCGTTGGCGGCGGCGACGGAGACGGCGCCCATGCCCGGGCCGGCCTGCGTGACCAGCGGTTCGAACTTCAGGCGGGACTCGGCGCCCGCGACCAACGAGAGGGCGCCGGCTTCCATGAAGGCCATCTCGCGGAGGTCGCTGGTGAGCGGCGAGTCCGGCGAGAACGACGACGGGCCGGCGGCGAAGGCCGGGGCGTATTGGACGGGTTCGCCGCGGCCGCCCCGGATGGTGACCGAATTGGCGCCGTCGCCGGTCACCGCGTCCATCTCGACCTGCACGCCCCAGGCGCGCAGGAGCGTCGGGTCGCTGGCGGCCGTGAGCGCCATCGGCGCCATCATGAAGGGCATGTTGCCCTGCTGGAACTTCTGGATGCGCGAGAGGGGGTCCACCGCCGCGAAGACGGGACCGCCGCCCAGCAGGAACTGGTCGACCGCGTAAGCCAGCTGCGGGTCGAGGTGGTGCGCATGCATGAGCGCCACGACCGCGGCGCCTTCCGGCAGTTCCTTCGCGGTGGTGTTGACGGTGACGACTTCGAAGGACTGGCCGAGCTCCGCGAGCAGGAAGTCGGCCGGGCCGGGCTGCTGTTCGCTGGTCGGGGCGGGGCCGCCGATCGGCAGCGAGCTCACGATGGCGAGCTTCGGACGTTCGAGCCGCGAGACGCCCGCCAGGAGCTTGGACAGGTCGAACTCCAGGAAGCGTTCGCGCGAAGGATCGAGCATCGGCAAGGCCTTCACCGAGTCGGCCTGCTGGGCCGTCAGGCCGAGGTAGGCGCTGCCTTGGGCGGCGCGCATCGCGGCGAGGCCGTGACGCTGGGCGCGCTGCTCCTCCTTGGTGTCCGGACGAGGGTCGGTGACGACGAGCCGCACCTTGCCGCCCGAAGCGGCGACGTATTCCCGCAGGAGCGTCTCGACGCGGCGCGAGTAGCTTTCGAGGTAGGGACGGAGTTTGACGTCGGACCGGCTGACGAAGAACTCGAGGGTCACCGGCTCGTCGAGCCGGGCGATGATGCGACGCGAACCGGGCGAGAGGGTGAACGTGCGGTCGGCCGTGAGGTCGGCGCGGGCGCCCACGGCGCCGAAGATCAGGTTGACGAAGAAGGCGGCCGCGAGGACGGCGGCGGCGGCGAGCCAGGCTTGGGAGCGGTTCATGGGTGGGTGCTCAGCGGCGTTCGACGATGATGGTGCTCAGGCCGAGGCCGGCGAAGGCCACGGAAAGGAAATAGGCGACGGGGCGGAGGTCGAGGAGCCCGAGCGTGAAGGGCTCGAGGTTGCGCCAGAGGCCGAGCCGGCGGAACTCATCCACCGCGCCCGTGCTGAGCGCGCCCGCGAGGAGTTCGTCGAACACGCCGTAGCCGGCGAGCACCAGCACGAAGCAGGCGAGGAAGCCGGTGACGAACGCGATCACCTGGCTGCGCGTGAGCGCGGAGGCCACCGCGGCGACGCCGAGGCAGGCGCCCGCGCAGAGCAGCGAGCCCACGTAACCGGAAAGGATCACGCCCCAGTCAGGGTCGCCGAGCCAGCCGACGGTGAGGGCGACCGGCAGGGTCATGAGCAGGGCGCAGGCGAGGAACAGCCAGGCCGCCAGGAATTTGCCCAGCGCGGCCTGCCAGACCGTGACGGGCCAGGTCAGCAGCAGTTCGAGCGTGCCTTGGCGGCGTTCTTCCGCCCAGAGGCGGGCGCCCGCGGCCGGAGCCAGGAAAGCCCACAGCCACGGATGGTAGAGGAAGAAGCGGTCCAGGCTCGCGACGCCGGATTCGTAGAGCCCGCCGACGAAGAAGGCGAGGGACACCGCGAAGGCGTTGAAGACGGCGAGGAAGACGTAAGCCAGGGGCGTGCGGAAGAAGCCGGCGAACTCACGACGGAGCATCGCGGCGAAAGGCTTGAGGCCGGGGGCGGCGGGAGCAGGGGAGGTCATGGGGTGCGGTTCAGGCGGTGAGCTGGCGGAAGACGGCGTTGAGGTCGGCGCCGCGGGCGAGGAACTTCTCGCGCGACTCGTCGCAGCGGACTTCGCCCTTCGCGATGACGATCACGCGGGTGCAGAGTTCGCCGACTTCTTCGAGGATGTGGGTGGAGACGATGACCGCCTTGCGGGCCGCCATGTCCTTGAGGATGCGACGGACCTCGTGTTTCTGGTTCGGGTCCAGGCCGTCGGTCGGCTCGTCGAGGATGAGGACCTCGGGGTCGTGCAGCACCGCCTGGGCGAAGCCCACGCGCATGCGGTATCCTTTCGAGAGGGTGTCGATGGTCTGGGCGGCGACTTCTTCCAGCCGGCAGAGGGCCAGGGTGGCGCGGACGCTTTCGGCGGGGTCGGGCAGGGCGCGCAGGTCGGCGGCGAAGCGCAGGAACTCCCGCACGGTCATCTCCCCGTAGGCGGGCGCGCCTTCCGGCGAATAGCCCAGGCGCTGCTTGGCCGCGACGGCGGCCTCGGTCACGTCGAAGCCCGCGATGACCGCGGCTCCCGCGTCGGGCCGGAGGTGGCCGGTGAGCATCTTCATGGTGGTGGATTTCCCGGCGCCGTTCGGCCCGAGGAACCCGACGACCTCGCCGCGGTCGACGCTGAAGGAGACGTCGCGGACGGCGCGGATCGGGCCGTAGGACTTGGACAGGTGCTTGGCTTCGACGAGGGGCATGGCGGCGTGATCAGCGGTTCTGGGGCGTGCCTTGGGCGGCGACGCGGATGCCGGCCTGCTGCAGCTTCTCGCTGACGCGCAGGAGGAGCTGCTGGTTGAACTCGAGCTGCTTGGCGGACTGGGCCGGGTAATACCAGTACATCAGGCGGACGTTGACCGCCCACTCGCCGTATTCGAGCACATGGACGAGCGGCGGGTGGCTGGGCTGGGAGCCTTCGTGGCCCGAGAGCAGGCCGCGGATGATCTCGACGGCCTCCTTGACCTTCTCCGAGGGAGTGTTCGCCTCGAGGTGGATGATGTCCTGGGCGCGGATGAAGTCGCGGCGCGAGAGGTTGACGATGGGGCGCGTGGCGAGGTCGCCGTTCGGGATGGCGAGGCGCTGGCCGTCGAGCATCATGATCGTGGTCGAGCGGAGTCCGAGGGACTCCACCTTGCCCTCATGGCTGCCGATGTTGATCACGTCGCCGAGCGTGAAAGGCTGGTCGACGATGAGCATCACGGCGCCGAAGACGTTCTTGATGGTGTCCTGCGAGGCGAAGGCCAGGCCGACCACGGCGCCCGCGAGGAGGCCGAGGATGGCGTCGGAAGATTTCGGATCGATGATCGAGATGGCCTTGAAGGCGCCGACCAGCACCACGGCGATCCGGATGACCGTCGAGAACATCGGGACGAGGATGTCATCCAGCTTGTTCTCGGAGCGATCGGCGATCTTCTGCGCCCAGGCGATGGGGATGGAGACGAGGTGGTAGACGGCGGTCGTGTGGGCGAGCGAGCAGAGGAAGACCCCGGCGATCACCATGAAGTCGAGCCACCCGGCATGGGCGAGGTAGGGCGCGTTGGCCTTGATGAGGAAGAGCAGGCTGTAGGCCGGGAGGATCAACGGCAGGGATTTGCCCACCGCGGCGACGCCCGCCTCGGCGATCGGGCTTTGGCCGAATTTGGTGGAAATCCAGCGCAGGATCAGGCTGGCGAGCCAGCCGGTGAAGTAAGCCAGGGCGATGTAACCCGCCGCATGCGTCAGGATGGTGCCCCAGTCGTCCGGGGCCTTGGCGACGATCTTCTGGATGTCACCGATGATGAAATGCTTGATCGGCGCCGCATTGGCCGGGGCGGCGGCCGGGGCGGTCGTGGCGCCGGCGAGGGGGTTGACTTGAGCGAAAAACATGGGCGGGGGAGGGAGCGTCGTGCGGTATAGGTGTTCCGGGCGGTCATATCAAGCGTCACTCGGCGTCCAATCCGCTTGATGCGGAGCACGCCTCCCGCCACGCTTCAGGGACCGGAATGAGCGAAATCAGCGAAAAAAAGCCCGCCAAGCCCGTGGTGCTCACCTGCGCCCAGCCGACCGGCCGCCTGCACCTGGGTAATTATCTCGGGGCGGTCCAGAATTGGGGCCGCATGCAGGACGACCATGAATGCTATTTCGGGATCGTGGACCAGCATGCCATCACGGTCCCTTATGTCCCGGCCCAGCTCCGGGAAAACACCTATTCCTGCCTGGCCCAGTACGTGGCGAGCGGGTTGGACCCGGCTCGGAGCCGCCTCTTCGTCCAATCTCACGTGATCGGCCACACCGAGCTGGCCTGGATCCTCGGATGCCTGTGCCCCCTCGGCCAGCTGGAGCGGATGACCCAGTTCAAGGACAAGTCCCGCAAGCAGGAGTCGATCGACGCCGGCCTGCTGTTCTACCCGGTCCTCATGGCGGCCGACATCCTGCTCTACAACGCCTCCCTGGTGCCCGTCGGCGACGACCAGAAGCAGCACCTGGAGCTCGCCCGTGATCTGGCGGAGAAGTTCAACCATCGTTATTCCGAGACCTTCAAGGTGCCGGAGCCCTTCATTTCCAAAGTCGGTTCGCGCATCATGTCCCTGCAGGATCCGACGTCCAAGATGTCCAAGTCCGATCCGAACCATGCGGCCACGGTCTTCGTCACCGACCGGCCCGAAGAAATCCGCAAGAAGATCATGTCCGCCGTCACGGATTCCTCCGCTGAAGTCCGCGGCGGGGCGGACAAGCCCGGGGTGACCAACCTGCTCTCGATCATGTCCGCCTGCTCCGGCCGTCCGGTCGCGGCCTTGGAAGCGGAGTTCGCCGGCCGCGGTTACGGCGATTTCAAGTCCGCCGTGGCCGACGCCGTCATCGCCACCCTCGATCCGGTCCGGCTGCGTTACGACGAGCTGATCAAGGACCGCGGCGAGCTGGACCGTATCTTCAAAGCCGGCGCCGAACAGGCCCAGGCGACCGCCTTCCGGACGTTGTCGAAGGTCCACCGCAAGGTGGGCTTCGTCGAACGGCCGCGTTAGGCCGCTCCTTACCCCACCCCACAAGATGAACCGCGAACTCGAGAGACTCCTCAAAGAAAAATGGTTCTTGGTCGCCGCCGACCTCATCGCGGTGCTGGCGATCCTCATCGTCATGCCGGACAAGCGCGACGGGCTCGACACCTTCCTCATCGTCTGCGCGATCCTCGCCGCGTCCCTGATCGTCGTCATCCCGGTCCTGCGTGACGGCGGCGGCAAGGCCGAGCGTCAGGCCGAACAGGCGCGCCTGCGCGCCAAGCTCGCCGAGGAGATCGACCTCCAGCGTGACAACATCCGCGCGGGGACCGAGGCGCTCAACCGTCGTATCGAGGAAGCCGAGTCGGGCGCCCGCAAGGCCGCCGAAGCGGCGGCCGCCGCCGTCGCCCAACGCGCCTCCGCGGAGATCAACGCGCTCAAGGGCGCCCTCGCCGAACTGACCCAGCGCCTACAGGTCGCCGAAGGCGCGGCGAAGTCCGAAGACGCGCTCGAGGAACTCGCCGCCAAGGTGGAAGGGCTGGCCGGCACCGTGCGTGAGCTCGCCGCCACGCTGGAAGAATCCGCCGAGACCGCCGCCGCCGCCCGCGAAGAGGCTGCGCAGGCCGCGGCCGCCGACCTGAAGTCCGTCCGTGATGAACTCAAGAAGTCGGCCAAGCTGGCCGAAAAGAACCTAGGCGCCCTCGAGGACTCGCTGGAGACCTTGCGGGCGGAGTTGCGCGCCGCCCGCGAGGAGGCCGCGTCGGTCCGGCCGGCCGAAGCGCCGACGAAGAACTCCGCCCCCGCGCCCGTCGCCGAAGCGGAGGAAGCCACGGAAGACGCCGCCGACGAGGAATCCTTGGAAGAAGACGCCGATGAGGAACCCCAGGGCGGAGAGGAGGGTGAGTTCGAGCTGTCCGCCGAGCCCACCGAGCCTTCCACGCCTTCCGCCCAGCCCGGCACCGCGCTCATCGTCAACCTGATGATCGGCATCGGGAACAAGCCTTTCGTGCGCGGCACCGGTCCCGGGCTCAGCCCCGACAAGGGGGTGCCGATGCAGTTCCTCGGCATCGGTCGCTGGCAGTGGGTCTCGCCCGATCCCGAGGCGCCCGCGACGGTCGAGGTCTGGAAGAACGACCAGTCGCCGATGGGCGAACCCCTGCATATTTCGGGCGGCGAGCCTTTGGAGGTCGACGAAGGCCACTTCGGCGTCGGCTGAGATGACGGCGCTCCTGGCCGCCCTTGCTTGGTTGGCCGCGGCCGAACCGCCGCCGCGCCCGCCGCAGGTCTACACCAACGACACCGTCATCGCGACGGTGGCCGGTGAGAATCTCGCCGAGGTGAGCTACGTCGCGGCACATTGCGTCGCCTTGCAGCGGCATCTGGAGTTCGCCCTCAACCTGCCGCCCGTGCCCGGGCCGATGGCGCGCATCGAGGTCGCCGACGTGCCGGGGCTGCTCCCGACGGAGACGCGCGTGGGGGCGGGCGCGGTGCTCGTCATCGCCCGTCTGGGGACGCCGGAAGAAGCGCCCATGCGCGCGGCCGAGGCCGCGGCGCAGGCTTGGTTGGCGCGGGTCGCGCTCGCCGGCGGCAGGTCCGTCGCCGGCATCGAGCCTTGGACGCGTCAGGCTTTGGCGGCCGAGGTGCTCACGCAGCTCCGCCCGTCGATGAATGATTTCTGGTATCGCGAGGCCCGGCGGGACATCCCGCCCGTCTTGGCCGACGTCCTCGCCGGACGCGCCCCCGCCCGCGAGGCCTGGCTCTTCTGGCGGGCTCTCCGCCGCGTCAGCGGTCCGCCTCAGTCCCAGGCCAAGGCGCTGATCGCCTCCGCGCACGGAGATTCCGTCGAGAAGCTCATCGCGACGGGCGGCTCGCCCGCGGATTGGTGGCTCGTCCAGCGGGCCGATCTGCTGCTGTCGCGCACCCCCGCCAGCCTGGGCATGCGCGAGTCCGCCGAGACCTTGGATGACATGGCGCGCTTCGTCTTCGACGTCGGGTCCGGCGACCAGCTCATCCCGGGCGCCGAGATGCCGAAGCACCGTAAGCTCGCCGCCGTGCGCCTCAGCCTCGCCGCGCGCCTCGTCACGCTGCGGCGGGAGTTGTTGCGTCAGAATCCCGTCTACCACAACGCCGTGCGGTCCTTCGGGGCCTGGCTGGAAGCCTTTCCGACGGCCACGCCGGAGGAATTGGGCCGGCTATGGGCCCAGTACGCGGAAGAAAGGCGTCAGGCCGAAGAGCTCCGACGAGAAATCGAGGCCGTCCTGGAAGCCGGCCCGAAGGCGGCCAGATAGGCCGTTCAGGCGGTTTCCTTGCCGCTCGGGTTCTTCGGCAGCATCTGGTCGGCCAGCGTCACGCGGAAGAGGTTGAGGGCCATCCAGAAGACGCCGGCGAGGCAGGATCCGCAATAGGCGGCCCCGAGGAGGACCGCGGTTTCACCGGCTTCGGACCAGGGCACATGCTTCTTGAGGACCGAGGTGATCCAGACGAAGAAGACCACCGTCAGGACGAGGTCGATGACGACCGCCTGCTTGGTGATGAGCTTGGGCTTCATGTTTTCCATGGGGTGGCTATTGGTGCCGCTCCCGCTCGGGCTGTCAATCTCGCCCCGACCGAACCCCCGCGGACCCCGACTCCGCCCTTGCCTCGCAGGCGGAGCCGTTCACCCTGCCCGCCCCGAGGGGTGCGTCAGCCCTTCGCCCCCTCCTTTATACGTCAAACATGGCCGAAGAGCTCAAGGATACCCTCAACCTGCCCGTGACCGACTTCCCGATGAGGGCAGGGTTGGCCGAACGCGAGCCCCTCCGCCTGGCTCACTGGGAGAAGCAGGGTCTCTACGCCCGCATCCAGGCGCGCGCCGCCGGCAAGCCGGCCTTCGTCCTGCATGACGGCCCGCCGTTCACCAACGGCGACGTCCATATCGGCACGGCGCTGAACAAGCTGCTCAAGGACGCCATCCTCCGCTACAAGTCCATGCGCGGCTTCCGGACTCCCTATGTCCCGGGCTGGGACTGCCACGGCCTCCCGATCGAACACAAGGTCATGAAGGAGCTGCAGGCCAGGAAGCAGTCGCTCGACGCTCTCGGCGTCCGCAAGGCCTGCGCCGAATTCTCCGCCGGTTACATCGAGAAGCAGCGCGGACAGTTCAAGCGCCTGGGCATCCTCGCCGACTGGTCGTCGGAGTATCGCACGATGGATCCGGCCTACGAAGCCGAGATCCTCCAAGGCTTCGCCAGTTTCGTGGAGAAGGGCCTCGTCTACCGTTCGAAGAAGCCCGTCTACTGGTCCATCCCTTGCCAGACCGCGCTCGCCGAGGCGGAGATCGAGTACAAGGACAAGCGTTCGCACTCCGTGTGGGTGGCGTTCCCGGTCGCCGACCCCGCCGCCAAGCAGCTCGCGCCCGCGCACCCGCTCTCGGTCGTCATCTGGACGACGACGCCTTGGACCCTGCCGGCCAACTTGGCCATCGCGGTGCATCCGGATCTCGAATACGTGGAGGTCCGCCATGGCGGCCGCTCCTTCCTCGTCGCCTCCGCCTTGCGCGAGGCGTTCGTCTCCGCCTGCGCCCTCGAAGGCGCCGTCGATGGCTTCAAGGTCAAAGGACGCGCGCTCGAAGGCCTCCAGCCCCGCCACCCCTTCATCGACCGGGCTTCGCCCGTCGTGCTCGCGGATTACGTCACCACCGACGCGGGCACCGGCTGCGTGCACACCGCGCCCGGCCACGGTCTTGACGACTACCACACGGGCAACCGTTACGGCCTCCCGCCTTACTGTCCGGTGCGCGACGACGGGACTTACGCCGATGACGGCCAGGTGCCCGCGGCCCTCGTGGGCGTCACCGTCCTCGAGACCGACGGCAAGAACCCCGCCAACCTCGCCGTGCTCGAGCTGCTCAAGGGCGCCGGCGCGCTCCTCAAGGCGCAGAGCTTCGAACATTCTTATCCGCACTGCTGGCGTTCCAAGACGCCCGTCGTCTTCCGCGCGCTCGACCAGTGGTTCGTCGGCCTCGACCGGGGCGGCCTCCGTCAGCAGGCCCTGGCCGCGGTCGGCGCGGTGAAGTGGATCCCCGCTTCGGGCGAGAACCGCATCCGCGCCGCCCTCGAAGGCCGGCCGGACTGGTGCATCTCCCGCCAGCGCGCCTGGGGCGTGCCGATCCCGGCGTTCTATTCCCCCTCGCGGGGCGAATCATACCTCGACGCCGCCGTGGTGCGCCACGTCGCCGCGCAGGTGGCCACGCGCGGCGGCGATTGGTGGTGGGCCGCTTCCGCGGAGGAGATCCTCGCCGGCGCCCCCGTTCCCGCCGCCTGGCCGAAAGACCTGCGCAAGGGCACGGACACGCTCGACGTCTGGATCGATTCGGGCTCGAGCCACCTCGCGGTCTGCGCCAAGCACAAGGACCTGCACTGGCCGGCCGACCTTTACCTCGAAGGCTCCGACCAGCACCGCGGCTGGTTCCAGTCCTCGCTCTGGACCGCCGTCGCGGTGAAGGGCTCGGCTCCCTACCGCGCCGTGCTCACCCATGGCTTCGTCGTGAACGAGAAGCGCCAGAAGATCTCTAAGTCGGACGGCAAGCCCCAGACGGCCGACGATTACGTCAAGAAATACGGCGCCGACATCGTGCGCCTGTGGGTGGCCTCGGAGAACTATCAGAGCGACATCCCGCTTTCCGACGCGATCTTCGAGACGATCTCCAACCAGTACCGCAGCATGCGCAACTCGCTGCGCTACCAGCTCGGCAATCTCTATGACTTCGACGCGTCCCGCGACGCGATCCCGGTCGCGCAGCTGACCGCCGTCGACCGCTGGGTGCTCGTCGAGACCGCCCAGCTCGTCCGCGAGGTCACCGACGCCTGCGAGCGCAACGAGTTCCACCGGGCCGCCGCCGCGCTGGCCGGTTTCACGACCGGCACGCTTTCCGCCAGCTACCATAACATCGTCAAGGACCGCCTGTACACCACCGCGCCCGCCGATCCGCTCCGCCGTTCGACGCAGACCGCCCTCGACCTCGTCCTCCGGACCTACCTCAGGCTCATCGCCCCGTTCGTGCCGTTCACCGCCGACGAAGCCTGGTCGCATCTTCATGCGAAGGCCGAATACACGGACGCCACGAACATCCACCTGCAGGACTGGCCCGTCGTCGACGCGCGCTGGGAGGATGAGGCCGGGCTCGCCGCCCATGCCGCCGTCGCCCGTGTCCAGGCCCTCGCCGCCCAGGTCAACGTGCCGCTGGAGCGCCTGCGTCAGGACAAGAAGATCGGCCAGTCGCTCGAGGCCGCCGTCATCGTCACCGGCGACCCGGCGGATCCCGACTTCGCCCTGCTGACGGCCCAGCAGGCGCTGCTGACCGAGCTTTGGATCGTCTCGTCCGTCCAGTTGCGGCCCCAGGCCGGCTCTCCGTTGGCCTTCGCGGTCGACAAGGCCGAGGGAGTGCGTTGCCCCCGTTCCTGGCGATGGGTGCCCGCGCTTGTCGAAGCCGGCAGATTTGGTATGGTGTCTCCTCGTTGCCGCGAAGCCTTGCTCGCGAAATACCCCCAGCTCTAACCCTTCCTTCCGATGTCCAAGAAATCCGCGCCCAAGAAATCCGTCAAAAAGCCCGCCCCGGCGGCCAAGGCCGTCAAACCGAAGCCGGCGGCCAAGCCCGCGGCTAAGGTCGCCCCCAAGGCGGCCGCGAAGGTTTCCGCCAAGCCCGCCGTGAAGCCCGCCGCCAGGCCGGTCGTGCCGGCGAAGGTCGCCGCCGCCGCCAAGGGCAAGAAAGCCCCGGCCCCGGTCGTCGTGACCAAGAACGCGAAGGCTCCCGCGCCGGCGAAGAACGCGAAGGCGTCCAAGGCGCCCAAGGTCGATCATGCCGTGCAGAAAGGCCTGCTGGACAAGCATCGCGTCGTGCACGACCAGGCCGACGCCCTGGACGTGAAGGTCCGCCCGAAGCTGCAGTACTACACGCTCGCGGACCTCAAGGCTTACCTGGAACGGCGCTCCAAATCGAAGTCGAAGCTCAATCTCTGGGTTCCCGACGAGGAGCGTAAGGCGCGCGAGAAGGCCGCCGCCGCCGCCCGCTCGCAGGGCAACCGCTCCAACAACATCGCCACCGCCTCCATCGCCGACCTGCTCGGCGGCGCCAATCCCTTCCGCAAGGGCGAGGGCTTCGTCGATGAATCCAAGCAGGTCCCCGAGAAGTTCCGCCGCTACTACCGGCTCCTCGTCGACATGCGCGACGCCCTGCACAAGGGGCTCGCCTTCCATTCCGAAGAGGCGCTCAAGAAGTCCGGCAAGGACGACGCCGGCGACCTGTCCGGCTACTCGCAGCATCTCGCCGACGCCGGCACCGACACCGCGGACCGCGATTTCGCCCTCTCGCTCATCTCGAACGAGCAGGAAGCCCTCAAGGAGATCGCCGACGCGATCGAGCGCATGAAGAAGGGCACCTATGGCACCTGCGAGATCACCGGCAAGGTCATCCCGGTCGCCCGTCTGACCGCGGTGCCGTTCACCCGCTATTCGCTCGAGGGACAGAAGGAACTCGAACGTAACCGCCGGGCCCATCGGCGTCGCGGCGGCAATCCGCTCGGCGAGATCGGCGACGAGGTCGGCTTCGGCACGGGCGGCGGCGGCGGCGAAGACGACCCGAGCGATTCCTGAGCAGTCCCCGCATGTTCGTCCGGCTCCGTCCCTATCTGTCCTTCTGGACGGTCTGCGTGGCCGCGATCGTCGCCGACGTCGTGACCAAGCTGCTGGTGGTGCGGCGCTTCCCCCTGCGTTTCCCGGACGACTGGGTCTATTTCGCCGGTCCTGACCCGGAGCGATCCCCGATCGCGGTCTTCCCGTGGTTCTGGATCGTCCACGTCGGCAACAAAGGGGCCGCCTGGGGCCTGGGCGCCGAGCATGATGTCCGGCCGTTCCTCATCTTCCTCGCCCTGGCCGTGCTCGCGTTGGTGTGGCGGTGGCGTCAGCCCCTCCTGCGCGAGCTGCGGGGCGGGCAGCTGGCCTTCGGTCTTTTCGTGGGCGGGACGTTGGGCAACGTCCGCGACCGCCTGTTCGGCGACCATGTGATCGATTTCCTCGACGTCCACCTGCCTTACTATCGTTTCCCGGCGTTCAACGTGGCGGACGCCTGCATCTGCGTCGGCGTGGGCATCTACATCGTCATGTCCTACCGGCATGACCGTCTCCGCCGCGAAGCCATCGTCTCCCACGGCGGCGAAGACCCGCCCCCGCGGGCATGACCGTCCGGTTCGACGTCGCCGCGCATCCCGGCGCCCAGGCCTACCGCCTGCTCGCGGGGCTCGTGGTGCCTCGCCCGATCGCGCTCGTCACGACCCTCGACGCCGCGGGCGTCGTCAACGCCGCCCCCTTCTCGTTCTTCAACGTGATGGGCGCGGAGCCGCCCCTCGCGGTCCTCGCGCCGGCGGACCGTGACGACGGCACGCCGAAGGACACCGCGGCCAACCTGCTGGCACGGGGCGAGTGCGTGATCCATCTCTGCGACGAAGCGGTGGCGGCGAAGATGGTCGAGTGCGCCCGGCCGCTGCCGCCCGGCGTCAGCGAAGTCCCCCGCGCCGGCTTCACCCTGGCGCCGTCCGAGCGCGTCCGTCCCCCGCGGCTCGTCGAGTGCCCCGTGGCCATGGAGGCCCGCGTGCTCGACGTCCGCTATTACGGCGAGAACCGCCTGGTGGTCCTCGAACTCCTGGTGGTCCATGCGCGCGAAGGCGTGGCCGACCCCGTGAGCTGGAAGGTCGACTATGCCCGCTATGCCCCGGTCGGGCGGCTGAACAGCCCCGATGGGTATGCGCGCACCACGGACCGCTTCACGCTGCGGTTCCCGTCCGGAGGCTGATCACAGCCCCTTCGAGAGGCGCTTCACCACCGTCGCGAAATCATCGGGCCGGGGCGCGACGATCTCGAAGGCCTGGCCGCCGACCTTGCCCGTCATCCGCGCCAGCCGGAGCAGCAGGCCTCGATGCAGGGGCTTGTCCTCGCCTTTGTTGAGGCGGCCTTTCGGCGTCGTGTCCGTCAGCGTCACGCGTCCCGAGCGGCCGTATTTGAGTTCGCCGGCGATGCGGATCCCGCATTCGGAGGCGTGGATGCGCACCTGGTCGCGGCGCGGGTAGGGGGTGTGGGCCGCCCAGACGCGCCAGCGACCGCCGGCGCGGCCCGGTTCGAAACGCGTCTGCGCGTGCTTGCCGTTCCGGTGCGAGACGAAGGCGCGTTGCTGCGAGTCGTCCATCCCGACGGGGAGGTCGCAGAGGCCGGCGTCCTCGGGCGCGTCTTCGGTCCGCGCCACGAACTCATATTCGAAACGGAAGGCGCCGGAGCCGAGGGCCTCGCGCCAGGCGGCCATGGTGGTGGCGCGTTCCGCGAGGATCACGATGCCGGCGGTCTCGGGTTCGGGGCCGAAGACCGCCGCCGGCTCCGTCAGGCCGAGGCGGATCAGCTCGGGTTTGCCGGCTTCGAGCTGGGCGCGCAGCTGGCCGAGCAGGGTGGGCGCGCCGTTCTGCCAAGGGTGCTCTTCGAAGGCCACCCCCGACGGTTTGTCCAAGGCGACCCATCCGGGGCCGGAGGCGAGCACCGCGAGACGACAGGCTTCTTCGCCGAGCAGGCCGGCGGCGAAACCGATCGAGGCGGGAGGCTGGGCGGACATCGCGAGGGACAAAAAAACCCCGGCGCCTAGGCGACGGGGTCGTGGGGCGACCTTGCGGTCATTACTTCTTGGCGGCGGCCAGCTTCTTCGCGAGGCGGGCCTTGATGCGGTTCGCCTTGTTGCGATGGATGACGCCGGTCTTCGCGGCCTTGTCGGCGGCGGAAGCGACCTGGGAGGCGGAGGCGGCCACGTTGTCGCCGCTGAGGCCCTTGACGAGGCTCTTGAGGCGGGTGCGCACGATCTTGTTGTGCTCGGCGCGACGGGCGGTCTGGCGGATGCTCTTCTTGTTAGCTTTGATGTTGGCCATGTGTGTGAGTAGGGAAGCCGTGGGCGGCCCTCGGAGTCAACGCGGATTTGAGGATTCCGACGGAGAGAGGCCCCTCGGTGAGGGGCCTCGTGCGTCCTGCTGGTGGAAGGGGTGGGATTCGAACCCACGAACAGCGAAGCTGAACGGATTTACAGTCCGCGACCTTTAGCCACTTGGATACCCTTCCGGCCGACAGGACGGGCAACTTGGCAGTCCTGTCGGCCCATGACAAGCGCTTTCGCTGGCCTTCAAGCCCCTTTCTCCGGTCCCGGGCGGCCGGATTACCGCTTTTCAGGGTTCGTCCCTTGGCCTAGGCTCGGGCGATGAAGGCCGTCCCGCTCGTGGTGTTGTTTGATGGCGATTGCGTGCTGTGCAACGGCTCCGCGAGATGGCTGGCCAGCCGGGATCTTCATGGTCGGATGATCTTCGCGACGAACCAAGGCGAGGTCGCCCGGGTGGCGGGGGAGCCGCCGGGCGGCGATCCGGACACCGTCGTCGTGTGGGAAGGTTCGCGGCGTCTGGTGAGGTCGGAGGCCGTCCTGCGCCTGCTGCGCGCCTTGGGCGGGGCTTGGGCCGCCTTGGCCTGGGCGGGCCGGCTTTGTCCGGCGTTCCTGCGCGACCGGCTTTACGGCCTCGTCGCGCGCCGCCGCCGTCGCTTCGGAAGCGCGCCTGCCTGTAAGCGCTTGAGCCCTCTGGCCTTGGCGGAATAGTCATCATGCTATGAGTCTCCCGTCCGGCGCCCTGTCGATCGCCTGCCTCTTCGTCCTGGCCGGCTGCATGCAGCCCAGCGCCAAGCAGGAGCAGGCGCAGCTTCGCGAGCGCATCATGGATGACACCGATGAGCGGAAGGCCCGTCTGCGGGCGCTCGGCACGCTGAGCCCGCAGGAATATGAGCTCATGGCGAAGAAGATGGGCTGGACTTCGGCGCCCGCCGCCGGCCTGCCGAAGGCCCCGACGGTCGATGAACTCGAGAAGCGCGTCCGCGAGGCGGAAGCCAAGCCCTGATGGCCTATGTCCTGAGACGTCTGCTGGAGATGGTGCCCGTGCTGCTCATCGTGGTGACGGCCACCTTCTTCCTCGCGCATGCGGTCCCGGGCGGCCCGTTCGACAAGGACCGCCCGCTGCCCGCCGAGGTCAAGGCCCGCCTCGAGAAATACTACGGACTCGACCAGAGCCTGCCCGCGCAGTTCGGGCACTACGTCGTCAACCTCGCGCAGGGCGACCTGGGGCCCTCGCTGAAATATCCCGGCTGGACCGTGCGTGAGGTCATCGGCTCGCGCATCGGCGTCTCCCTGTCCCTGGGCTTCGTCGCCTTGCTGCTGGCCGTCCTCGTCGGCGTGCCCGTGGGCGTGCTGGCGGCCGCGCGGCCCAACAGCTGGCTCGATCGCGTGCCGATGGGCTTCACGCTCGTCGGCATCTGCGTGCCCTCGTTCGTGCTCGGCCCGGTCCTGGCGCTCGTGTTCTCGCTGGGGCTCGGCTGGCTGCCGCCGTGCGGCTGGGGCTCGCCGGAGCACTTCGTCCTGCCGGCGGTCACCCTCGGCCTCATCACCGCCGCGCCGCTCGCGCGGCTCACCCGCGGTTCGCTCATGGAGGTCCGCTCCTTGGATTACGTGCGGACCGCGCGCGCCAAGGGCGTGCCGCCGCTGCGCGTCTGGTTCGTCCATGCGCTCCGTAACGCGCTGCTGCCCGTCGTCACGTACCTCGGGCCCGCCGCCGCCGGCCTCGTCTCCGGCTCCTTCGTCATCGAGTCGCTCTTCGACGTGCCGGGCGTCGGCCGGCTCTTCGTCACGGCGATCATCAACCGCGACGTCACCCTCATCCTCGGCACCACGATCGTCTACGCGGCGGCGCTGCTCCTCCTCAACCTCGCGGCCGACCTGACCAACGCCGCGCTCAACCCCAAGGTCGCCCGCGGACGATGAGCGCCCCCGGACCATCCGACCTGGCCTCGGAGAGCGGCTGGCAGCGTTTCCGGAAGGACCGCGTCGCCGTCTGGTCCGGCTGGTTCCTGCTCGCGGTCGCGGCCGTCTGCTTCCTGTCGCCATGGGTCGCCCCTTATTCCTACATGGAGCAGGACCTCGCGCGCAGCGCGATGGCGCCGTCGTCGGCCCACTGGCTGGGCACGGACCTTCTCGGGCGCGACGTGCTTTCGCGCCTCCTGCAGGGCGGGATGATCTCGCTCTTCGTCGGCCTCATCGCGACCGCCGTGGCCCTGGCCGTGGGCATCTGCTTCGGGGTCTGCGCGGCGGAGGTCGGCGGCCGGGCCGAAGACGCCCTGATGCGCTTCGTCGACGTCGTGAGCACGCTCCCGCTGACGCTCATCGTGATCCTCGCCACGGTCGTCTTCGGCCAGAACCTCCCGATGATCTTCCTGGCCGTCGGCGGAGTCTCGTGGCTCACCATGGCCCGCATCATCCGCAACCAGACCCGCGAGCTGAAGGCCGCGCAGTTCGTCCAGGCCGCCGAAGCGCTGGGTCAGTCGCGCTGGGGCGTCTTCCGCCGGCATTACCTGCCGAACCTCGCCGGCACCATCGCCGTCTGCGCGACCTTGACCGTCCCCGGCGTCATGCTGCTGGAGGCTTTCGTGAGCTTCCTCGGCCTCGGCGTGAAGGCGCCGATGACCTCCTGGGGGCTGATGATCAAGGAGGGCGCCGACATCATGGAGGAATGCCCGTGGCTGCTCATCGCGCCCTCGGCCGTCTTCGCGCTGACGTTGCTCTCGCTCAACTTCCTGGGCGACGGCCTCCGTGACGCCTTCGACCCGCGCTCGTCGCGCCGCTGAACATGCCTCTGCGTCGTTATGTCATCATCCGGCCTGACGGCGGCGAAGGCGACGAGTTCGAGGCCGACCTGCCGGCGGAAGCTCCGGACTTCGTCCGGCATCCCGTGACCCAGGAGCCCTGCCGGCGCGTGCTGGAGAGTCCGACGCTCACCACGAAGTACGGCGAGGGCGCCATGAAGCAGGGGTTGAGCGACCAGCGGCTCGCTCGGGCGGGTTTCCAGCGGCTCGAGAAGGACGGGCAGGGCGGCTGGAACAAGATCAACTGACGTCGCCGTCCCGCCGGCGACTTCCGCAAATGAATCACCCCGCCGGGGGGCGGGGTGAAGCATCGTCAGGGTGGGCGTTTCCGCCGTGTAAATCAGCTCAGGCCTTGGCGGCCTCTTCGCGCGCGCGCTTCACGAGCGACTTCGCGGTGTCGGACGGCTGGGCGCCGAGCTTGACCCAATGGTCGACGCGTTCGACGTTGATCACCAGGCCGGGGGTCTTGCCACGGGCGCGGGGATTGTAGTTGCCGAGGACTTCGACGAAACGGCCGTCGCGGCGGATGGCTTGTTCGGCGACGACGAGGCGGTAGGTCGGCTCGTTTTTCGTACCGAAGCGTTGGAGGCGGATGCGTAGCATTGGTTTGGAGAAGGTGGTGGGTGTCCGCTTCCGGAGGCTTGCCAAAAGACGGAGGTGCAAGGACGCAGGGCGACCGGGGGGAGTCAAGCCTTCCCCGGCAGATTTGGGCGAAAATTTATCCCCAGGCGGACAGGGGTGGTCCAAAACACGAAAAACAAAGCATTAATAATCAATGGTTTAACGTGTATTATTCGATTAGGCGATGTCGACCCTATCTCTTTTCCTGTCCGTAACCCTCTTTCTCCGGGCACAAAAAACCCCGCCAGCGGCGGGGTTTTGAGGCGACCTGCGAGGCGCTTACTTGGCGGCGGCAGCCTGCTGGGCGGCGTGCTCGGTCGGGTCGAAGCGCTTCTCTTTGACCTTGGTGGCCGACTTGCCCTGGCGATCGCGGAGGTAGAAGAGGCGGGCGCGCATGACCTGGGAGGTGCGCTCGACTTCGATCTTTTCGATGTTCGGGGAGTGGACCGGGAAGGTACGCTCGACGCCTTCGCCGAAGGAGACGCGGCGAACGGTGAAGGTCTCGTGGATGCCTCCGCCCTTGCGCTGGATCACGATGCCGGAGAAGAGCTGGGTGCGCTCTTTGTCGCCTTCGCGGACCTTGGTGGAGACTTTGACGCCGTCACCGACCTTGAAGGCGTGGTCGCCGCGGGCGGTCTTCAGCTGGGGCTGGGTGGCGAATTGGATGAGGGGATGGTTGCTCATGGCTGGTGTTCTTGGTCTTTCATCAGGTCCGGTCTGCGTTGCTTTGTCTTCTCTATTTGCCTGTCCCGACGCCATTTTTCGATTTCGGCGTGGTTTCCTCCGAGGAGGACGGGGGGCACCTCGAGACCATCGTAAACAGCGGGTCGGGTGAACTGCGGAAAGGCGAGCAACTTGCCGTTGTAACTATCCCCCGTCAAGGAGTTTTCCTCCCCGAGCACGCCCGGGGTCTGGCGGCCGAGGCAATCCACGAGGACGCAGGCGGGCAAGGTGCCATTGGTGAGGACATAGTCGCCGATGGAGACCTCGCGGGTGACCTTTTTGTCCCGGAAGCGCTGGTCGATACCCTCGTAATGGCCGGAAATGAGGATCAGGTGGCTTTTCTGGGCGAGCTCCTTGGCCAGCTTATTGGTCAATTGTTCACCATCCGGGCAGAGGTAGATGACTTCGCAGCCGGGGGTGGCCAGGTCGTCGACGGCGTCAAACAGGGGCTGGCAGGTCATCAGCATGCCTGGTCCGCCGCCGTAGGGCATGTCGTCGACCTTGCGGTGCTTGTCCTTGGAGTAGGCGCGCAGGTCGTGGGCCTTGAACTGGATCAGGCCTTTGTCGATGGCCTTCCCGATGACCGACTCCTGGAGGAAGCCGTCGGCCATGGCGGGGAAGAGGGTGACGAGGTCGATGCGGATGGCCACGGTGAAGGCGGGTATCCAACGGACGAAAGGGCGCCGAGCGCAAGCCGTCCCTGCGGGGAGGCTTACTTCTCCTCGGCCTTGTCGTCCGCGCGCTGGTTCATCCGGATGCCGGTCTCCGCGGGCACGGGCTTGCCGGTGGCGTCGACGTCCGAGGTGAAGAGGTAGGTCCAGACGTCCTCCTGGAGATAGCGTCCTTGCGCGTCCTTGGGCGAGCTGCGGCTCGGCGTGACGAAACTGTGGGCCGCGCCCGCCTGTTTCTTGTCGTCGCCTTTCATCGCCGCGGCGGTGATCAGCCGGCGCGTCCCGCCGTAGGGGGGCTTCGCGGTGTCGACGTTCACCACCGGGCCGTATTCGTTGAGACGCAGCAGCAGCCAGGAGCGCTGGTAGTGGTGTCCGGTCCAGCCGCTGTCCAGGACGTGGGAATAGCCGAAGAAACGGTTGAGCGGGGTCGCCGAGGGGCCGGCCTGCCAGTCTTCGGTGTTGTCGCGCGGTCCGCAGAACATGATCACGCGGGCGACCTTCTGGTGCATGGCGAAGCGGGCCGCCGAGGTCGCCCCGTGCGAGGAGCCGCCGACGATGACCTTGGTCCAGTCGAGTTCCTTGCCGCCGGCCGTGAGGAACTGCTCCCAGCGTCCCTGCGGGTGCTTCTTCGAGAGCCACTGCACCAGGCGCGTCGCGCGGCCTTTGGCGGAGTCGGCTTCGGCGATCGCCACGGCAGGGGAGGCGTCGACGCCGGCGGTGGCCTCGAGGCGGATGTTGCCGAGGTGCTGGCGGTCGGCGGGCACGGTGTTGAACTTGCTGAACCAGCCGCGCGCGTAGTGCACGCTGACGTGGTGGTAGCCGTACCCGTTCGCCCGGTCGGCGATCAGCTGGTTATGGCCCATGAGCCAGACCACCAGCTGGCCGCGCGGGGCCACGCGCGTGTCGACGTCGGCCGTCTCGACGTCGGCCGGCTTGCC
>JACCDY010249067.1_pt1 | contig 36723 bp, 34 predicted proteins | sample 7446391 | NCBI WGS metagenome assembly JACCDY01 (sample SAMN15323451, study PRJNA562643) | freshwater metagenome | isolation source: river surface water | place: USA:Blue River Watershed | collected 2017-08-18 | reverse complement strand
GACTCTGACGAATTAACAGATTGCTAAAGATGTCTCAGGCCACCGGACTCACCGATAGGGCGATTGCTTTTAGTGCTGCGAAGTTTGAATCCTCCCCGCCGGCTGGCGAGCCGGGGCTGTGCTGCGTGCCAAATCGCGCTGAGCTTGTGCGCATCTTGCAGGAAGAAGGCAGCGAGCCTGATCCTTACCTGATGGTGGCTGCGGTGTTGGGAGGTGTGCTGCAACATACACCGACCGCAGAAGAAGAGATCGTCAAAGCCTTCGGTGTCGAAGTCGCTTTGATCGTCGCCGAGCTGACTGAGAACAGCAAATTCACCATCGCTACTCGCAAAACCCTGCGGCTGACGCGTATGTCCGGCCTGTCTCGCAAGGCAAAGCTGATCCTGATTGCAGAGATCATCGAGACCTTGCGACAGATCGCCGGCAAGACGGCGCCGGGTAACTGGTTAGTGCAGCACAAACTGGAATTCTTTGACTGGGCAGACAAAATCATCGCCGCGATGGGCAAGGTGAACACGACCCTGTTAGCAATTTATCTCGCGGAGCTGGAAGCCGCGAAGCTGAGTGTCGCCATCAAACCAGTGTCGGCAAAGAAAAGGAGTTAATGTGGACACGCTCACATGGCGATCTTGCCTCATCGCCTGTGGTGCGCAGTAAAAGCGGCCAAGAAAAAAGCCTGCGACCGAAGCCGCAGGCTTATTATTCAATCTGTCGTAATGCGATTGACGTTACTTGCAAGCCGCTCGGGCTTCCTCAAGCAGCTTCTTGCCATCAAAGCCTTTTGCCGTCATGTCTTTCACCCATTCCTCGGTGACGCTGGCAGTCGCGGCTTCCCAGCGCTTCACTTCTTCAGCAGGCAGTGAGTAGAACGTGTTCTTCCTGACCTCGGCAGATTTTTTTCCAGGGATGATGTCCTCGACAAAGACTTTGCCGACCCAGGCCGATGGCTCAGGGCCGCTGTTGGCATCAATGACTTTCTTCAGTTCGGGGGGCAGGCTGTCATATTTTGCCTGATTCATCGCGAAGATGAAGGCGGTATTGGAGATCTGCGCCTCACCCGCACCGGCATCCGTATGGAACTTGGTGATCTCTTCGAATTTCATCGAGGGAATGACTTCCCAGGGAATGATCGCGCCATCGATGACCCCCTTGGACAATGCCTCGGCGGCTTGTGGCAGCGGCATCGGTACGGGTGTTGCACCGAGCGCCGCGACCATCTTCGATGACTGGCGGTTAGGCGCGCGTATCTTCAGGCCCTTGAAGTCATCCAGTGTCTTGACCTGTTTTTTTACGGTGTGCAGCAATGAGCCATCGTGCAGATGGAACAGAATCGGTTTCACGCCTTTGTATTCGGCGGTTGCGTTTTTCATCGCGTAATGCCATAGGCCGCGGCTGGCGCGCTCGGAGTCGCGCACCATGAAAGGCAGCTCGAAGGCTTCGGTCACCGGGAAGCGGCCTGCCTGATAGCTGGGCACAGTCCAGATGATGTCGGCTACGCCATCCTTGGCCTGATCGAACAATTGTTGTGGCGAGCCGCCCATCTGCATCGAGGGATAGATCTGGCACTTGAGCTTGCCGGCGGATTCTTTCGCGATCTTCTCGCACCAGGGCACCATGAAATTCTTGTGCGCCGTCGAACCGGGCGGAAGGAAGTGGTGCACTTTCAGCGTGATCGTCTGTGCCGATACGATGGCGGCTGGTAGTAGCATCAGCAAACCGCACAGGTGCTTGGCAAGCATGGTTCTCATAGTCTCCCCTCGGGGTGTCGGTGGTTTCGGGTAGGTTTCAAAACAGGCAAGCACACGCAGAAAAAGATGTCTGATGTGCGCTGAGCGCCCAGATAAACAGGGCTGCGTGATTGTAGTACAGCCAGCCTGTTCATCCGACAAAGCTGTCGCGTGAGCGCTGAAAAAACTGGTATCTTGAGCGGCTTGTCTGCACGTACAAGGAAAAAGCATGTCCTCAGCAATACCTCCCAGCGGGGTGATCGGTGTAGTTGGCGCGGGCGCCATGGGCACCGGGATCGCGCAGCTTGCTGCGGCTGCCGGTCATCGCGTCGTGCTGTTCGATACGCGCGAAGGCGCTGCAGCGGCTGCCTGCGAGTCCTTGCGCAAAGTGTATGCGTCACTGGTTGACAAGGGCCGTATGAGTCCCGATCAGGCCGCGAGGTCGTTCGCTCATCTGAGCGCGGCAAACTCACTACAGGAATGCCGTGATGCTGCGCTGGTGGTCGAGGCCATCGTCGAGCAGCTCGACGCCAAGCAGCAGTTGTTCTTATCGCTGGAGAAGATTGTCAGCGATACGTGTATCTTGGCGACCAATACCTCATCGATCTCGATTACCGCGATTGGCTCACCGCTTGCGCATCCACAGCGGCTGGTCGGCATGCATTTCTTCAATCCGGTGCCGCTGATGCAGCTGGTGGAAGTCATCAGTGGATTGGCAACGTCGGCCTCGGTAGCAGACCGCATCGTTGCTACCGCATCCGCCTGGGGCAAGCTGCCGGTGCGAGCCACTTCGACGCCGGGATTCATTGTGAATCGAGTCGCGCGGCCTTTTTATGCGGAGGGCTTGCGTTTGCTGCTGGAGCAAGCCGCTGATCCTGCCACGCTGGATGCCGTGATGCGGGAAGCAGGAGGCTTTCGGATGGGGCCGTTCGAGCTGATGGACTTGATCGGACATGACGTGAATTACGCGGTCACGCAATCCGTGTTCGATGCGTACTATCAGGATCCGCGCTTCACGCCATCCATCATTCAAAAAGAGTTACTGAACGCCGGTTTCCTTGGTCGTAAATCCGGGCGCGGCTTCTACGTATATGGTGAGGGAGCACAGCCACCTTCTCCGCAACAGCTGCCCGAGTGCAGCTATCCCGGCAAGCCCGTGCTGAATAACAGCTCAGTCATTGGAAGCACTATCGCCGCTCGCCTGGGCGCTGCGGGCAAAGCATTTGGTCTGACAGAGTCCGGCATGGCGGACGCCCCATTGCTCACCGTGAATGGTGCATCGTTGTATCTGACCGATGGTCGGAGTGCGACGATGCGAGCGGCCGAGCATGGCAAGCCGGACACAGTACTGATCGATCTTGCGCTTGACTTCGAGAAGACGACACGGGTAGCGATGGCCGCCGCCGATCAATGCTCGGATGGTGCGCGCGATGCGATCGCCGGTGTGCTGCAGGCTGCCGGCTATCGGGTGAGCATGTTGCAGGACGTGCCCGGTCTGGCGGTGATGCGCACGGTCGCGATGCTGGCAAATGAAGCCGCGGATGCGGTGAACCAGGGTGTGTGTAGCGCTGGCGATGCTGATCTGGCGATGCAAAAGGGCGTCAACTATCCGCTGGGTCCGTTGGCATGGGCTGAGCGTATTGGTGTGGACAAGCTGCTGCGGGTGTTGCAGAACCTGAGCGATGAATATGGCGAGGATAGATACCGGGCATCACCACTGCTGCAACGCGTGGTTGCCAGTGGCAAGCTGTCGTTCAGCAGGTAGTTCGGTGTGCCGACACGAACTGCACGACGGCTTCCGTGAGAAGCTGCGGCTGGTCTCGGTGGGGTGAATGTCCGCACTCAGCGACAGGTATCACGACCGCATGGGGCAGTATGCGCTGGATGCCATACACCTGTTCCATGGTGCCGTATTCGTCATCCTCGCCCTGCACCGCGAGCAGCGGGCAGCGGATGTTTTTCAGATCGGCTTGAATCGACCAATGGCGAAATGCCGGCGATAGCCAGATATCGTTCCATCCAAAGAAAGCAGAATCCACATCGTCGTGGTAGCGGGCGAGCCTCTCGCGCAGCCCCTGATGCAGATAGGCGTCGCGCGCGAGCAGAATACTGGTGATGCTGATGTCTTCCACCATGATGTGCGGTGCGACGACGATCAGACCAGCGCAGCGCTCGGAATATTGCGACGCAAATAATAGACTGATCGAGCCACCGTCACTGTGTCCGAACAACCAGGGCTGGTCGATGTTCAGTTGCGACAGCAGCGCAGGTAATACGTCGAATGCCTGGCGGTGCATGAAATCAGCATCCCAGCGCTCATCCTTGGCACGCGGTGTCGATTGTCCGTAGCCCGGACGGGAGTACACCAGACCGCGCATCTTCAGCCGGCGGCACAGCAAATCCGGAAACGTTTTCCAGAGCGCGACCGAGCCAAGACCTTCATGCAGAAAGACCATCACCGGCGTGTCAGCGTCGGTCTCACCGACCCATTGATACTCGATGTGAATCTCTCGTCCGCGCCAGTCGATAGGGAGATGCACTACAGCTCTCGCAGTTTGAATCGCTGTATCTTGCCTGTCGCGGTCTTCGGCAGGTCAGTGACGAAGATGATTTCGCGCGGATATTTATGCGGCGCGAGGCGAGTTTTCACGTAGGCTTTCAGTTCAGCTTCAATGTGTTGGGCTTGTTGGGAGGGGTCACGCAAGACGACATAGGCAATGGTCTTGATTAATCCTTTGTCATCCGGTTTGCCGACCACGGCGCATTCGAGCACGGACTCATGCCCCATCAGCGCGGATTCCACCTCGATCGGCGACACATACTGGCCGCTGACCTTCAGCATGTCATCGCTGCGACCGGCATAAATGTAATAGCCGTCGGCATCCATCAAATACTTGTCTCCGCTTTTGACCCAATCACCCTGAAAGGTGTTGATGCTTTTTTCACGCTGAGTCCAGTAAAGGTGTGCCGAGCTCGGACCTTTGATGTACAGATCGCCGACATCGCCGGTTCGTACCGGATGCCCTTGCTCTGTGCGCAGTTCGACCTGATAGCCCTCCACCGGCGTACCGGTGGTGCCATATTTCACCTTGCCAGCGTGATTGGAGAGGAAGATGTGCAGCATCTCGGTGGAGCCCAGGCCATCGAGTATGTCGCAACCTGCAAGCGTACTGAATTTTTCGCCCACGTCTTTCGGCAGCGCCTCGCCGGCTGAGGCGCAGACTCTCAGGCTCAGCTGAGAGCGGGCGGGAAACTCTGGAGAGGCGAGCATCGCAACGTACAGCGTTGGTACGCCGTAAAAAACCGTGGGCTGGTGCTGGGTCAGTCGTTCGAATACGGACGCGGGTGTCGGGCGTTCAGCCATCAGCAACACCGATGCGCCGACCGACAAAGGGAAGGTCAGCGCATTGCCCAAGCCATAGGCGAAGAACAGTTTTGCAGCAGAAAACACCAGATCGTCTTCGCGCAAACCGAGCACCGGTTTGCCATACAGTTCCGCAGTCCAGTAGAGATTCGCATGCGAGTGCACCGCACCTTTGGGCTGACCGGTCGAGCCGCTTGAGTACAGCCAGAATGCGAACTGATCGGCATGGGTGTCCGCATGTCCATCCTCAGGCAAAGGCTCGGTATCGAGCAGATCCCTGAAGCTATGCGCAGCGTTGTCGTCACCAGCGACGACGACGGGCACATGCAATCGTGCTTGTGCGAGCGCATCTTTGATGACTGGAAGCAAAGGTGCAGAGACGATGATCAGCTTGGCATCGCTGTGCTTGAGCATGTAGGCATAGTTATCCGCCGGTAGCAGGGTGTTCACCGGCACAGGGACGATGCCAGCGAACAGCGCCCCCAGAAAAGCCACCGGCATGTCCACGGTGTCCTGCATCACCAGCAAGATGCGTTGCTCGGCCTGCAGGCCGCGTCGCAACAAACCTGCGGCGCAGCGCCTTGTCCTCAGATCGAGTTCGCCATAGTGAATCTCGCGCTGATCATCGCGATAAGCGAGTTTGTTGGCGCGGCTTGAGTTCAGCGCCAGCAGGTGGCGCGCGAAATTGAAGCGCTCGGGTGGTGCCCGGTGCGTTGTGTGCATAGCTTGTCTCCTCCGGCCGGCGGGTATCTTGTTGTTTGCCGTTCCGTTGTTGCGCGTCTATTGTCGCGCTATCGTTGTGCGATGGCTGTTTTTCTCACACCTTGAGTTCTGTGCTGTGTTGTCCAACCAATTCGAGTACATTTGACGGTGCCTGTATCGCACTCTTGCGATGATAGAAGGCGAGGGCTCGCAAGCCGCCCAATTCTTCACCGCCGCCGGCGCGTCCCGGGCCGCCATGGATCGACCCCGGCATCACATTGCCATGTCCGGTATGTGTCTTGGCCACCTCCGGGCTGACCACATGCACGCGGCCATGCGAGGAGGCGAGTGCTTCGGCGGTGCTTGCCATCCACTGCAAATCAGCGCTGTAGATCGATGCGACCAACGAACCCATACCACGATGCGCGATATCGATGGCATGCGAGGCGTTTTTGTAGCCGATCAGCGAAGACACGGGTCCGAACACCTCATGACGATGCACCTCTACCGCGGCATCCGCATCGCGCACGCCCAGCAGGGTCGCGCCCATGCACGCCGAAGTTTCATCCGCATCAATCAGCGGTTGCGCGGCGCCGTCAAACAGCACGCTGGCTTCCGCGCCCAGCAGCGCGAGCCCTTCGCGCGCGCTGTCAAATTGCTCGCGGCTGACCAACGAACCCATGACCGTCTCGGCATTACGCGGATTACCGACGCGGATGGCAGCCAGCTTGCCGGCGGCCGCTTCTGCAACGGCATGCATCACGGCTTTGGGCACCAGTGCGCGGCGCGGCGCGGTACAGCGCTGGCCGCTCTTGATCGTGATGTCACGGACGAGATTGTCGACGTACAGATCGAACGCCGGTGTGCCGGGCAGCGCATCTTCGCCGAGCACGGTGACATTCAGGCTGTCAGCTTCAATATTTGTGCGCACCGAGTCGCGTGCGATGACGGGATGGCTGCGAAGCTTTGCGGCAGTGTCCGCCGAGCCAGTAAAAGAGAGCACGTCAAACGGTGTGAGCGCATCCAGCAATCCCGCCGAGCTGCCACAGACGATGGACAGCGCACCGTTCGGAAAGATGCCGGCTTCAATGACATCGGCCACCATGCGGTGCGTAAGCCAGGCGGTCACGGTCGCGGGCTTCACGACCACCGGCACGCCGGACAGCAGCGCCGGCGCTGCTTTCTCCCACAATCCCCATGAGGGGAAATTAAATGCATTGATGAACAGCGCCAGCCCGCGTATCGGCACCATCAGGTGCTGCGACTGAAACAGCTGGTCTTTGGACAGCATGCCGGCGGCGCCCTCGGTCAGCGTGCGCGCATCGCCGAGCGCCGTACCGAGTTTGGCGTAATAGCCGAGTGTGAACAGGCCGCCCTCAATGTCGACTGCGGAATCGTTCTTTGTGGTGCCGGAGTTCGCCATCGAAATCGCGTAGTACTCGTCTTTCTTGGCCTGCATCACCTTGACCGCCTCGGAGAGCATTGCCGCACGTTGCGCGTAGCTCATTGCCTGGAGCGCGTGTCTGCCTTCGCTGCGCGCATAGGCAAAAGCGTCTGGCAGACCGGCGGCCGCGCCGCCGGTGGTCGCGAGTGCTTCTCCGGTCACAGGATCGGCGAGCGTGTGCGCCGGTGATGACGGGGTTTGCCACGCGCCGCTCAGGTAGTTGTTCAGGAATGGGGTCATGATGGATTGGGCTGGGTTGATCAACCCCGTCGCGGTCGCCTACCGCGGGTGGGCCGTGGTCGTTGGTGTTTTTGGGTAATGAATTTATAATGCATCCAGAATTGAGTGTAAGTGCAATATCTTGCGTGCGTCAAGAATGCCTCCTCCCTGACTATGACAGCATTATCCGCACCCGCAGAAAAAGACCCTTTCCTCGCCGCACTCGGTGAGCGGCTGAAGCTCTTGCGCGCCCGCCGCGGCATGACGCGCAAATCACTGGCACAACTCGCCGACGTTTCCGAGCGCCATGTCGCCAACGTCGAGTCCGGTGTGGGTAACGCCTCGATTCAGTTCCTGCGACAGCTATGCGGCGTACTGAATTGCTCTCTGGCCGAGATGACGGGCGACGAGACCGCCTCCTCCGCTGACTGGCTGATGATCCGCGAAATCCTGCGTGGCCGCAGCGAGGATGAGCTGGGCAAGGCGCGCTCGGTGCTCGCCGATCTGTTCGAGGCGCCGACCAGCGAGGCCAGCCGCCGCCGCCGGATTGCGCTGATTGGGCTGCGCGGCGCTGGCAAGTCGACATTGGGCCGGATGCTCGCTGCGCACTGGAACGTGCCCTTCATCGAACTCTCCGGCGTGATTGAGCAGATGGCCGGTTGCAGCATCGCCGAGATTCATGGGCTGTACGGCCAGACGGCCTACCGCCGCTACGAGCAGCGCGCGCTCGAGGACGTGATCCAGCATCATGCGCAAGCCGTCATTGCCACCCCGGGTGGGATTGTGTCCGAGCCGGCAACCTTCAATTTCCTCCTCTCGCACTGCTACACGATCTGGCTACGGGCCACCCCGGACCAGCACATGGCGCGCGTGCTGGCGCAGGGTGATTCGCGCCCGATGTCGGGCAACCGAGAGGCGATGGAAGACTTGAAGCGCATTCTCGACAGTCGCGCACAGTTTTATTCAAAAGCTGATTGCATTTTTGATACGGGTAGGGCTGAAGTTGGCGGTACGCAGTCAGCCCTGTCTGCGCTGCTGGGTCAACTGGAGGGCGAGATCGGCCTGGGGCAGAAACACGCGGCTTGACGCTCGGCGCCTTCATGCAATATAGTGCGTTTAATGAATAATAAATGCAGCATATTGCAACCCGGAGAGTCATGAGCGCTTCTTTCGTCGTCAACTACGAAACTTCCCCGGAAAAATACCGCCACTGGACACTGGCGTCGGACGGTCCGATTGCGACCCTGACGATGAAAGTCGATGAGGACGGTGGTCTGCTCGAGGGCTACAAGCTCAAGCTGAATTCCTATGACCTCGGCGTCGATATCGAGCTGCACGATGCCGTGCAGCGCATCCGCTTCGAGCATCCCGAAGTTCGTACCGTCGTGATCACCGGCGGTCGCGACCGTATCTTCTGCTCGGGTGCGAACATCTTCATGCTGGGCAAATCCTCGCACGCATGGAAGGTCAACTTCTGCAAATTCACCAATGAGACCCGCAACGGACTGGAAGACTCCAGCCAGTACTCGGGCCTGAAATTTCTCGCGGCCGTGAACGGCGCCTGTGCGGGCGGCGGCTATGAACTGGCAGCGGCGTGCGATGAAATCATTCTGGTGGATGACCGTTCCTCGGCGGTCAGCTTGCCGGAAGTGCCGCTGCTCGGTGTATTGCCTGGCACCGGCGGTCTGACGCGCCTGACCGACAAGCGCAAGGTGCGCCATGATCATGCAGATGTTTTCTGCACGACCTCCGAAGGCGTACGCGGGCAGAAAGCCAAAGACTGGAAGCTGGTGGACGAGATCGTCAAACCGGCAGCGTTTGCCGAGACGGTTCGCGCGCATGCGCTGAAACTCGCGGAGCAGAGCGACCGCCCGGCGAATGGCAAGGGCGTGAAGCTCACGCCGCTGCTGCGCAGCTTCTCCGAGAATGACGTGAATTATGAATTCGTGTCTGTGAGCTTTGACCGTGCCGCGCGTACCGCGACGATCACCGTGAAGGCACCCGCCAAGGATCAGCCATCTGATATGGCCGGCATCGAGGCGGCTGGAGTGCACTGGTGGCCGCTGCAAATGGGTCGTGAGCTGGATGATGCGATCCTGCACCTGCGCACGAATGAGCTCGACATAGGTACTTGGCTGCTGAAAACCGAAGGCGATGCCGAGAAAGTGCTCGCTTGCGACAAGAGCTTGCTCGCGCACCAGTCGCACTGGCTGGTGCGCGAGACGATTGGCCTGCTGCGGCGCACCTTTGCGCGCATCGATGTGTCGTCGCGCAGTCTGTTCGCACTGATCGATGAAGGCTCATGCTTTGCGGGTACGCTGGCCGAGCTGGCATTTGCTGCAGATCGCAGCTACATGCTGGCACTGCCAGACACACCGGAGGCGGCGCCCAAGCTGGCGCTCTCCGACATGAACTTCGGCCTGCTGCCGTTGATCACCGGGCAGTCGCGCTTGTCGCGCCGTTTCTATGATGACGACGCGCCGCTATCGGCGGCCCGAGCACAGATCGGCAACGCGCTGGATGCCGATGCGGCAATGGCGCTGGGCCTGATCACTTCAAACCCCGATGACATTGACTGGGCCGACGAAATTCGCCTTGCACTCGAAGAGCGCGCCAGCATGTCGCCGGATGCATTGACTGGTATGGAAGCGAACCTGCGCTTCAACGGCAAAGAAAACATGGCGACCCGTGTCTTCGGCCGGTTGTCCGCCTGGCAGAACTGGATATTCAACCGTCCCAACGCCGTAGGCGAGGCCGGTGCGCTGAAAGTCTATGGCAGCGGCAGCAAGGCGAAATTCGATTTCGACCGCGTGTAAAAACCCAAAGCAACTATAAATTCACATACCCACAAAAATCTGTTGATCCTCGAGAGGAGTTGTTGTGAGCTCTATTAACTACAGCGAAAAAATCCCGAACAATGTAAACCTGTCAGAGGACCGCGCGTTGCAGCGCGCGCTCGAGCACTGGCAGCCGAACTATCTGCAATGGTGGCAGGACATGGGCCCCGATGGCTCTCAGAATTTTGATGTGTATCTCCGCACCGCGATCAGCACCACGCCGGATGGCTGGGCACAGTTTGGCCATGTGAAGATGCCGGATTATCGTTGGGGCATTTTCCTCGCCGCGCAGGAAGAGGGCCGCAGGGTGAATTTCGGCGAGCACAAAGGCGAGACTGCGTGGCAGGATGTACCCGGCGAGCATCGCGCGAATCTGCGCAGGATCATCGTCACCCAGGGCGACACCGAGCCCGCGTCGGTCGAGCAGCAGCGCCATCTCGGATTGACTGCGCCTTCCCAGTACGACTTGCGTAATCTGTTCCAGATCAACGTCGAAGAAGGCCGTCATCTGTGGGCGATGGTCTATCTGCTGCACAAGTACTTTGGTCGCGACGGTCGCGAGGAAGCCGAAGCAATGCTGCATCGTCATTCAGGTTCCGAGGACAATCCGCGCATCCTCGAGGCCTTCAATGAAGAGACACCGGACTGGCTGGCGTTTTACATGTTCACTTACTTCACTGACCGTGATGGCAAGTTTCAGCTGTGCGCGCTGGCCGAATCCGGTTTTGATCCACTGTCACGCACCTGCCGCTTCATGCTGACTGAGGAAGCGCACCACATGTTCGTCGGTGAGTCCGGCGTATCGCGCACGCTGCAGCGCACCTGCGAGATCATGAAGCAGCATGGCATCGAAGATCCCGAGCAGGTTCGCCAGCAAGGTGTGATCGATCTGCAGACGATACAGCGCTATTTGAACTTCCATTTCAGCGTCACGATCGATTTGTTTGGCGCCGATCAGTCGTCGAATGCTGCAACCTTCTACAGCTCAGGCCTGAAGGGTCGTTATGAAGAGACTAAGCGCACCGACGATCATCAGCTCAAGGGTGATCACTACAAGATCCTTGAAGTCAAAGATGGCAAGCTGATCGAGAAAGAAGTACCGATGCTGAATGCATTGAATGAGGTGCTGCGCGACGACTACATCAAAGATTCGATCGCTGGCATCAACCGCTGGAACAAAGTACTCGAGAAAGCCGGCGTTGCATTCCGCTTGCAGGCACCGCACAAGGCATTCAATCGCCATATCGGCTCGTTCTCGGGCATGCGTGTCTCGCCCGATGGTCGCATCATTTCCGAAGCGGAGTGGCAGGCGAATGTCCGTCATTGGCTGCCCACCGAGGAAGATCGCGCGTATGTGGCGTCGCTGATGGGCCGCGTGGTCGAGCCGGGCAAGATGGCGAACTGGATTGCGCCGCCGGCCATCGGCATCAACCGCCAGGCGGTCGATTTTGAGTACGTGCGCTTCAACTGAGCAGCCGATACCGATGAGCGCAATGGAAACCGAGGTGCTGATTCGTCAGCACCTGATTGACCCCGAGGTCTGCATACGCTGCAACACCTGCGAAGAGACTTGCCCTATTGATGCGATCACGCATGATGATCGTAACTATGTGGTCGATCCGGCGATCTGCAATGGCTGTAATGCCTGTGTTCCGCCATGTCCAACAGGGTCCATCGACAACTGGCGGACCGTTCCCAAATCGAATGCGTACTCGGTCGACGATCAGTTGCAATGGGATGAACTACCGGCGCAACAGGAAGTCAGCGGCGAGGTTCTGACACTCGTCGCACAAGATGAGTCACAGCAGCAGAATGCAGCCGTATCAGCGACTTCGGTGATCGCCCCGTACTCTGCCGAGAAGCCTCATCTGAATCTCTTCGATGTTCGCAATCCGGTCACGGCGACGGTGGCTGGCAATTACCGGCTGACAGCGGATGACGCCGAGAGCGATATCCGGCATATCGTGCTCGATTTTGGCAATCATCTATTCCCAGTGCTGGAGGGCCAGTCGATCGGGGTGATTCCCCCTGGCGTCGATGCCTCAGGCAAGCCGCATTATTTGCGTATGTACTCGATCGCCAGCCCGCGCGATGGCGAGCGTCCCGGCTACAACAATCTTGCGCTGACCGTAAAGCGGGTCGTCAGTGAACAGGATGGCCGAGTCATCACAGGGATCGCATCAAACTATCTGTGCGATCTGAAAAAAGGCGATCGGGTGCAGGTCACCGGGCCTTTTGGCGACCGTTTCCTGATGCCGAATCACGCCGGCTCACACCTGCTGATGATCTGCACTGGCACGGGCGCTGCGCCGATGCGCGCGATGACCGAGTATCGCCGCCGGCTGCACGCGCAGGGCAAAGGTATTGATGGCCGTCTGATGCTGTTTTTTGGTGCGCGTAATCCCGATGAGCTGCCGTATTTCGGACCCTTGCTGAAGCTGCCGCCCAGCCTGATTGACAAGCATTTCGCTTTCTCGCGCCTGCCCGGCGAGCCACGCTGCTATGTGCAGGACAAGATGCGTGAGTCCGCGCCTGCCGTAGCAGAGTTGCTGAAATTAGATACTTACATTTATATCTGCGGGCTCAAAGGGATGGAGTCAGGGGTGATGGAAGCGTTGCAGGATATCTGTACGACCGCCGGCATGAACTGGGCCGCGCTACACCAGACGATGGTGGTCGAGGGACGCTTCCACGTGGAGACCTATTAATCTGAATCACTCACGGCGTCTCTCGTGTCGCGTCCCTGACGCTTGTGTCTTGCCGCATCCAGTAACGCCAACATGCGCTCATGACGATTCAGTTGGGACAGCAAGCGTTTGGTGATTTGCTTGTACTGTTGTCGCGTGAATTGATTTTTTGCTTTCACGACAGCCGCGATCTCCGTCATCAGATCTTCACGCTTGCGGACTAATGAGTCGACCGCCGACTGCCGTTGCGCATCGATTTGGTCTGGGTCGGCGCCATGGTCAAGCAGTAGCGCAAGCAGTCGGTCATTGGCTGTGCGCGCCGCTCTGATCAGTGCTCGCTCACCGTTGATCAGCAAACCATTAGCGGCCAATCCGGTCAAATGAAACACGGTGTCGAGCTTCATGCCGTAGTGATCCCGCCGGGGATGTTTATCCCACTCGTGCAGCAGCTGCCCGATCAGCTGAGCCAGAGAATCGTCAGTAAAGCAGAATCCCAGATCCAAAGCCCTGCGCAAGAGATTTTCAAAAGCGTCAGGCGATGTGTCGGTATGACTCATCCCCAACAGCTGCGCATCAAACCTCGTCTGCTCGTCATCCGTTGGTGAATGATCGCACCAGTCACGAATCAGCTTTGCCGCTTCCACGATGGGTACATCTGCTGGCGGCGGATAGCCTAGATGTTCGCTGAGCTGAATGAGGATCATGAGCGTTGGCAGTGACAGGCCCGTACGCGCGGCGTGATTCCAGAGGGTTGCGATGACTCGGTCTTCCCCACACAGAGCGAGGTCTCCGGCAATCAGGGCAGCCAGCTCCGGCAGCAGATCATTGTCTTTGGCGGCGGGCAGGAGCTGAGCGAGTGACCCTGGTGCGCTGGTATTGAACAGTATCGCCCGAGTGCTCGCCAGGCATTCCAGTGTTGCCGACACAGTGGATCGAATCTCATCCATGTCCATCAGGGGAGGCGTTGCATGGACTGTCAACAAGCCATTGCAGTGGAAAATGCGCGATACCAGTGTTGATGCATCCACATCTCGTAACGCGTTGGCGTTTTGTCGGAGATCAGAGAGGGTAGCCATCAGCTGTTTTCGGTTTTCCTCTGTCGGTCTCCAGAAAAATTTTTCGAAGCCTACGGCCAACTTGTTCAGTTGAATTTCATCGACCGTGGGCGAGCGTGCGGGTAGGGCTGGCCGGTATTCCTGTGGCTCTCCGAGCGCGAGCGATCTTGTCAAAGGATGGCGCGGTGTTGGAGGGCGCGACACCATGATGGGCATGGTGCTGCGCGATAGGTCGGGTGGGAGCGCTGACGCGGTATCGGTGGCCGGGCTCGAATGAGGCAACACGTCAGCGCCGTGTGGGGGAGCGGAAAAAAGCGGAGGGATGCTGTGCTGGCTCATGAAGAGATCTGTCGTTGTTGGGTCGTCGAATCTGAAGTCGGCCATGGGTTGCGGCGCTATGTCCGTTGGTTCCCTGCGAGCGAAAAATAAGCGGCGGAGGAGCGTGAGGCCGCCGTCCTGTTCTCGATCTTGCCTGCGTCTCTGGATGGGCATTGCACAGGTTTACCCAAAGATTTCACTTGGGTTTGTGACTTGACCGATCGGTCAGCATTTACTATCCGATAAACAAGAGCCAAAAAAACAGAGTGGTAGCAAAAACACAAGACGGTGGGGGATGATGAGCAAAGCATTTTTTCGGCTGTGCCAGTGGGGCAGCGGCCTGCTGTTGCTGGTAAGTTTTGCAAGTCATGCAGTCACACTGAAAAAAGCGGATGTCGATGCCTATCTGTCGAACCGCTACCTGGTGGGTGATATCAACCCCAGCGTTCCGGTCTGGCCCTTGTTCGCCCGCGGTTCTGCCGATGCGAATGAAAAACCGACACTGATAGGCTATGCGTTCGAGTCTGTTGATTTCGAACCGGTGCGTGGCTATGGCGGCAAGCCAATCAATATTCTGGTGGCGATCGATACCAAGGGTAATTTTCTGTTGTCGAAGCTGATCGATCATCGCGAACCTTTGTTTCGCTCTGAGGCCGGCATCGCGAAGCTGGATGGTTATGCGTCGCAGTATGTCGGCATCACCGTCAATCACGAAATTCATCTTCAGAATTTCCGCGCCAAGACATCGCATGATGACAAGCGCGCCTATTTTCATGGTGTTCAGGCGGGGACGGTTACCGTCAAGGCAATGGACCGGGCGATCATGCAGGCAGCCGCCTCGGTGACGCGTGCGCACGAGGACGCCGCCAAGACGGGCAACATCATCGGCGAGGGCGACTCGGTTGTTTTCACCAAAGGGAATTTACGGAACATCGAGGTCAAACCCCTGAGCTGGGAACAACTGCTCTCCCGCCGTATGGTGGAGCCAGTGGCGCTCACGCGCGGACAGATCGAGAAAGCCTTTGCAGGCACGCGTGCGGCGGGCGCTGACAAAGTAGCCGCTGACAAGCCGGATGAGGTGGCGCTGCAATTTCATGTGGCATTGGCCAGCCTTCCGCAGATTGGTCGCAATCTCCTGGGTGATGAGGGCTGGCGTTTGCTGGTCGCGAACATGCGTGACAGTCAGGCGCTGGTCATCAGCGAGAGCGGACCTTTGTTCAAGATGATGTACGAAAGCCAGCGTATGGTTGAGGACCTGCCTTTCTCGCTCCAGCAGGACGGTAAAGCCATCACGCTTCGATCGATTGCTTACGACCAAGGGCTGTTAGTGCCGGGTTATCCGACGAGCGCGCGCGCGCATGTGCTGATCGTGGACAGTGCGACACCGCTCGATCCCTCGAAGCCCTTCGAGCTCCACTTTCGTATTGGCCGTCGCTTCGGCACCTTCCCGAACCAGGTCGCCTACGCCGAGTTCGCGATGCCGTATCGTTTCCATGGCTGGCGTGTCGGCGTCTCGAACCTGCTCGATGCAGACTGGGTCGAGGCCTGGGGCAAGCGCAGTGTCGATATTGCCGTGCTGCTGGCTGGACTGGCGGTACTGGGCATCGCACTGCTGCGACAAGGTGTGACCGCATCCTCGGCACGACGCCTGAAAACTTTTCGCATCGCCTATCTGCTGTTCACGCTGGGCTTTATCGGCTGGTATGCACAGGGACAGTTGAGCATCGTGAACATCACCGCATCCGTTGATGCGCTCGTGACAGGCAATGACCTGAGCTTCCTGCTGGCCGATCCTATGACAGTCATTCTGTGGGTCTTTGTCGGCTTTACTTTGCTGATCTGGGGGCGCGGCACGTTTTGCGGCTGGCTCTGCCCGTTTGGCGCATTCCAGGAGCTGGTCAGCCTGATCACTGCGCGCCTGGGTCTCAAGCGGCGGCGTCTGCGCGTTGGTATTGACCGCAAGCTGAAGTGGCTGCAAGATCTGGTGCTGGCGGGTGTGCTGGCGACGATGTGGCTCGCACCAACCACGACCGAGCTGGCCGTCGAGGTCGAGCCATTCAAGACGGCGATCAGCTTGTACTTTGCGCGTGATTGGCCTTATGTTGCGTGGGCGGTCGGGCTGCTCGTATTGAGTATCTTCGTCTATCGCGGCTATTGCCGATATATTTGCCCGCTGGGTGCGGCGCTCGCCGTATTCAATCCCTTGCGCCGCTGGGGCTGGATTGCCCGCCGCGATGCCTGTGGCACCCCGTGTCAGACCTGCAGACATCGCTGCGAATTTCAGTCGATCACGCCCGCTGGCAAGGTCGCCTACAGCGAGTGCTTTCAGTGCCTCGATTGCGTGGCGATCTATCATGACGATACGCAGTGCCTGCCTCTGATACAGGAGCGCAAGCGCAAGGTCATACACCTTCACGAAGAAAGGGTCGCCGCATGAATCCGATACGCAGACAGTACCTCCGGCTGGGCATGGGCCTCGGCGTCCTCGCCGCGTATCCGTCGCTGTCAGCAGCGGCGGTCGGTTCAGCGGTCCAGGATGTGGCGTCTCGCATCAACTGGCGCGAACGCTCGCTGACCGGCTTTGGCACCACGCTTTGGCTGCGTGCCGGTGACGCCAGCGCTGACAAGGCCGAGGCCGCGCTCGACCGGTCGGTTCAACTGCTGCGTCAAATCGAAGCGCAGATGAGCTTGTTTGATGAGCACAGCGCGATCAGCCGTTTGAATCGCAGCGGCGAACTTCGCAAGCCTTCCGTTGAATTGCGTAAGGTGATCGATCTGTCGTCGACAATTTCCTCCGCCAGCGGCGGTGCATTTGATATCACCATGCAGCCCTTATGGACCGTATGGGCGCTTGCGCAGGCCGAGTCTCGCCTGCCCACCAAACGCGAGCTGCAAGTCGCGCGAGAGCGCGTGAACTGGCGCGCACTGGAAGTCAGCGACTACCGCATCCTGCTGAAGAAGGGCATGTCGCTGTCCATGAACGGCATTGCGCAAGGTTTTGCAGCAGACGCACTGCGCGCGCAGATGCAAGCGATGGGCATACAGCATGCGATGCTCGATACTGGCGAGACGGCAGTACTCGGCATGGCACCCGGAGGATCGCCATGGCGTTTCGGCATTGAAGACGTGCACATGAAACAAACCACGCCATCGCAGGCGGCGACGGTACCCGGCGGCTATGCGCTGGCGACCTCGTCCGATGCGCACACCACCTTCACCGACGATCGCGTGCATCACCACATTCTCGATCCGCGTACCGGCGATTCACCCGGTTGGTGGTCTTCGGTGACGGTGATGGCAAAGAGTGCAGCACTGGCCGATGGCCTGACCAAGGTGTTTTTCATGCTGCCGCCGCCGCAGATACAGCAGGCCGCCAAGCACTGGAATGTCGCCGTCATCTTGCAGGACAAGCGAGGTCGCTGGCGCCGAGTCAGCGCGTAAATTCCGCCTGTCGTAGACTGTGGGAATGAAGCGAAAATCATTTTCATTTCTGCTATATCTGCTAGGCCTTTGCGTTGCCGCGCCCGCGCACGCCGAATGGAAGCTGATTGATCTCACCGATGAAGCGGCCTTCTATGTGGAAGAGTTTTTCGAGCCAGGACCACCCGCCAGAATCTGGGAAGTGGTGGACTACCGGCAGCCCGGCGCTTCTGGCATGCGTTCTGCGCGGGTACTGTGGGAGATCGACTGCGCACAAAGCCGGGTTCGCACACTGATTTTCTCGTCGCACCCTAATCGCATGGGCATGGGTGAAGCGATCAGTGTCGATCGCACGCCGGGCGCCTGGACCCTGCCACCCGAAGATTCGCCTCTGGAATCCGTCTTCATCCTTGCCTGTGGCGCCGAGCCGGTCTCTGGACCAAAAACCTGAAAAAGCGGCTGCAAACGGGTGCCCGCCTGTTCGGATGAATTATCGATTTGGTAAATCGATAGATTTTTTCGCGATCATTCGCCGTCCTTCACTCAGTCGCCACCATTTCTCAGCCAATTCCCGGCTAAAATGTGTAAATAATAAAAATACATAACAAAAATAAAATACCAGCCGCGGCAAAGATACCGGCTACGGCAAAGAGGAGCGTCCTTGAAAATCAGTTTTCTGCGGCTGTCGCCGTCCAGCCCGCATAGCAAGATCGAGCCCATCCTGTTCGAGTGGTTCACGCTGATTGGCATGTTCCTGTTCGCTGCTTGGTTGCTAGGTCTCAAAGGTGTATGGCAGCTCCTGCTGCAATCGGACCCGACTGGCATCACCTTCGTCATCATCATCATTTTTTGCGTGGCCACGCTCTGGTGTGGTACGCGCAGTCGCGAGCTGGATCGCCAGCGCCAGAGCCTCGAGCATCAGATATCCAACCCAGGCAGTGCGCCGGCAGAGGGTTCCTGGGCGTATGCGTACTGGGACGCGTTGCGATCGAATCCGCGAGATTCGGGGGCGCCGATGGATCTTCTGACAGAGAAGACCCACGGCTGCCACAGCACCGCGTGGTGGGTGAATGGCTTGCAGCTCAAGCTCGGCCTGCTCGGCAAGGTCATTGGTTTCTCGATGCTGGCGATGCAGATTGGCCATATGCAAAGCTTCGATCAGTCACAGGCGCAAGAGATGCTGCGCGACCTGACCACCGGTCTCGGGGTGGCGCTGCTGACGACGATGGTGGGTCTGGTGGCGAACATCCTGCTGGGCTTGCAGCTGACCCGGCTGGATCGATTTGCAGATGATCTCGTCGCACGTGCGCAGACGCATGGATTGAAGATCAAGGCATCGGATTGACGACAGAGCGAAGGACATCCGATGCGCAATCGCCGTAAATCACGGGAGCAGGAAGTCGACCCGATGTATGACATGTTGTTCAACATGCTCATCGCGTTCGTGTTTTGCTTCATCATCGCGTTTATATCCATCAATCCCAAGGCCGAGAAGAGCGGAGATATCCCGGCGAAGGCGGAATTCATCATCACTCTGTCGTGGCCAGACAATGACCCGAACGATCTCGATCTGTGGACGCAGGGCCCGTCAGGGGAGGTGGTCTGGTTCCGCAATCGCGAAGCGGGACTGATGCACCTCGACCGCGATGATCGCGGCAGCTCGAACAACACCATCATGATCAACGGCAAAAAAGTGGTAAACCCGCTGCGGCAAGAGGTGACCACGATACGCAGCATTGTGCCCGGTGAGTACGTTGCTAATGTCCACTACTACGAAACGAAGGACGATGCGGCGGGAGAGTCCCGCCTCGGCCAACCGGTTGAGGCGACGCTGACGGTCATTAAGGTCAACCCCAAGGCCGAAGTGATTTTCTACGGGCAGGCGACCCTGGAGGGACGCGGCAAGGAATCTACGATGGTTCGCTTCACGGTGGATCCCAATGGCGGCGTATCCAACGTCAATACTATTCCCAAGTCTCTGGCAAAGTCGATCACATGACACTTACTCTGATCATCGCATTTGCGATATTTGTTTTTCTGTTTGCGCTGGCGATTGTTTTCTCGGGCTGGCCACGCTGGCTCAAGGGCATGCTGACGCTCGGCGTCGTCGCGTTTTATTTCTACGGCTATCAGGCCGTGTTCAGCCTGCTGGGTAACCCCAGCGCTGATCCGGTGCCGCCGCGCTTCTTGCTGATCGCCGCCGTCGTCGAAGAGCCACGTCCCAAGTATGAGGGTGCGGTCTATCTGTGGTTGACGCCGATCGAAGAAGGCAAGCAGGCGCTGGAGCCGCGCGCTTACAAGTTGCCCTACATGCGCGCGCTGCACGAGAAGATCAATGAAGGTATGCGCAAAGGCCGTCAGGGCGTGAGCCAGATGGGCGTGGCCGAGCCCAAGGTGGGCACCGGCAAGGGACCGAGCTGGCTGAATCCCGGCAAGGACGAGCAGGAGATCAAGATCATGGATCTGCCGGCGCCGCAGGTCCCGGAAAAATAAGATGCGTACATTGTTTATTCTTTGCCCGCTCGTGGTCTTGCTGGTTGGCTGCAGCAAGCCCGCCAATGAAAATCCTTTCTTTCCGCTACAAGAGGGCAGGAGCTGGACCTACAAGGTCGAGATCACCTACGACGACCCCGATAGTCGTGTTGATTCCTCGACGCTGACGCTGACCAACAAAGGCCCGGTCATGCTTAACGGTGCCGAGGCCTGGCGACGCCGCAGCGATACCGGCAACGAGTACTGGTTGCGAACCGATGAGAACGGTGTGTACCGCGTAGCGAGCCGCACCCCCGTAGACAAATCCGCCATTCTGGATCGCGCACCCCGTACGGTGATCCCGGCGAAGCTGACGCCGGAGGCGAAATGGTCGGTGAGCACGATGCCGCATTTTCTTCGTCGTCGCAATGAATGGCCGCCGGAATTCAAGTACGTCGACAAATTCCGTAACCTCGCCATGGATTACTCCGTCGAGGCCACCGATCAGAAAGTAAGTGTCCCCGCAGGCGAGTTCAGCGGTTGCGTGCAATTGAAGGGTGTCAGTCAGCTGATGCTCTGGGTCGAGAGCGAGATGCGCTACAAAGAGGTGCCCATGATCAGTCTCGAGTGGTACTGCCCGAATGAAGGCTTGGTGCAGCTCGAGCGTCGCGAGCCCACGACCGCGCGTTTTTTTCAGGGGGGTGTGATGCGCATGACCCTGCTGAAGACCAATTGAGGAATCTGCTCGACCAGACGATTCACGGGGTCAGGCCTTTGTTTTTTACGCGGCATACGAATGATCTGCTTCTCTGAACCGAGCGAGGGTCGATTTGAATGCACATGAATAATCTGCTTTACCAAATCGAACGATTTTCCACTTCGGCGCAGTGTAAGTCCCAGGTAAGATCAGCGTAAGTTCGAAGTAAGTTCAGCCTCGTCCGGCATGATTTTGTAAGTTGTAGGTAAGTTATTTATTCCGCGCAGAAAAAATTTTTTTCTCGTCGAATAAATAAAAAAATCTCTCCAATTAAAACTGATTGCTGTTTTTTTTCGCCGCAAAACGATTCGAGGCAATCAGGCCGTGAGCGTTTATCTTTACCGCACCGCACACGGCAGACGCACCGAGCGTAAGTTTCAAGTAAGTCCTCTTCGACTCCCCTCAGAAAATCAAGCATTTACGGCACTGTCAAGCAGAGCGGCCGCGGGTCGTCATGCGGCGAGCGTCAGCCATTTACTGACTTGGGATTCAACTAAAAAAAATCCGTGTGTATGAAAGATGACTGCTCAGTTCAGTTCAGGTATTCACGGTAATTTTTAAAGCCCGAAGTAATCGCTTTTTATTATTAAAATCGCGCCCATTCCTGAAAGTTTTGTTGGGTTGATCGTTGATTTTTTCACGGTTACTAGTACTATCATCACGCCTGATTACTTGTAATCACTCAGCAAGGTACAAGGTTCATTGGGTTGTTTTTACATTAATAATGTCATTTCTGGCTTTGGCTGGAAAAAACTGATGGAGACGAAATGAAACTCTCAACCAAACTCATGACTTCTGCAGTAATGCTGGCAGCTGCCCAGTTTGCTGCTGCGAATGATTGGGGTGTCTACGGTGGTGACACGGGCAACACCCGTTACAGCACCGCCAACCAGATCACGCCGGCCAATGTGAGTGGCCTGCAGGTTAAGTGGGCACTGCAATTGGGTACGAATCGTTCGCAAGAATCGACCCCGATCCTGGTGGGTGACACACTGTACGTGACCTCTTCGTATGGCCCGAAGAATGTTTTTGCGGTCAACGCAAAAACGGGCGAGAAGAAGTGGCAGTATCAGCCTGAGCTGCCGAAGAACGTTGACCAGTTCGCCTGCTGCGACGTGGACAACCGTGGCGTGGCTCACGCGGGCGGTAAGATTTTCGTCGGCCGTCTCGATGCCAAGCTGACCGCACTCGACGCGAAGACCGGTAAAGAACTGTGGACCTCGACGGTCGTCGACTACACACAAGGTTCCGCCATCACGTCTCCGCCCACGATCGCCAAGAACCTCGTGATCACCGGCTACGCAGGTGGTGAGTACGGCGTGCGTGGTGCTCTGGTTGCGTTTGATCAGGCCACCGGTAAGGAAGTCTGGCGCACTCACACCGTGCCTCTGGCTGGTGAAAAAGGCGGCGACACCTGGAAGGGCGACTCCGGCAAGCATGGCGGTGGCGCAGCCTGGTTCGTCGGTTCGTATGATCCGAAGCTGAACCTCATTTACTACGGCACCTCCAACCCGGCACCTTGGTCGGCTGCGGTGCGTGGCAATGACAGCTCCGAGATCGGCAAGTTCACCAACCTGTACACAGCGTCGGTGGTTGCTCTGAATCCCGACACGGGCAATATCCAGTGGCACTATCAGTTCACTCCGCACGATGCATGGGACTATGACGGCGTGAACGAACTCGTGTTCGCTGATCTGCCGATCGATGGCAAGACCACCCCGGTGATCATGCAGGCAAACCGTAATGGTTTCTTCTACGTGCTCGACCGCGCGAACGGCAAGCTGCTCTCGGCCAAGCCTTTCGTCGATGGCGTGAACTGGGCAACTGGCGTTGACCTGAAGACCGGCATGCCGATCGAAGCACCGGGCAACAAGATGCGCCCTGGCTTCAAGCGCAAGGCAAGCAATGTCTGCCCGAACCTGATCGGTGGCAAGAACTGGATGCCGATGAGCTACAACAAGCAGACGGGTCTGGTCTACATCCCGACCATCAACCTGTGCATGGACATGGAAGCGGTTCAGGAAGACTACAAGCGTGGTCAGTTCTACCTGTCCGTCAACTTTGACCTCGGCAAGTGGGGCCCAGGCGGCCACGGCGGCGGTCTGAAGGCATGGGATCCTGTCAAGCAGAAAGAAGTCTGGTTCTTCAAAGAGCAACTGCCTTTCAATGGCGGCACGATGACCACGTCTTCGGGTCTGGTGTTCGCTGGCGACATCAAGGGTATCTTCCGCGCATTTGACGGCAAGACCGGCAAAGAGCTCTGGAAGTTCAACACCGGCTCGGGCATCACTGCAGCACCTATGACTTACACCATCGACGGCAAGCAGTACGTTGCTGTGGTGTCGGGTCGTACGCAGTCGATTCCTGCGTTCTTCGGCGACATCGGTCAGAAGATGGTTGATGCCAGCCCCGAAGGCGGCACGTTGTTCGTTTTTGCACTTAACTAATTCGGAGTGGATGTAATGCCCAAGTTGCTTGTTACGCATGGCAAAGTCGCGTTAAAGACTGCTGTTGTGTTCGCCGGTTTGCTATCGATGTCGGTAGCTTCTGCAGATGCGTTGAAGGTCTGCTCTGACCCCGACAACCTGCCTTTCAGCAAGGCTGAGGGACCCGATAAAGGTCTCTATATCGAGCTTGCAGAAATGGTGGGCAAGCGCTTGGGCAGCTCCGTTGAGTATGTTTGGTGGTTGACTCACAACCAGCGTCGCGCCATCCGCAATACCATGGATGGCTGCGATGCTTATTTTGCTCTTCCCGCGACTGCTGACTACAAGGTCAGGGGTACGGACAGGAGCCGCGCATTCATGGATGTCGGCTTTGCTCTGATAGGGCCGGCATCATTCAAATTCGGGTCACTGGAAGACCTCAAGGGCAAGCGGATAGGCGTCCTGCACGGATCGCCGCCCCATATCATGCTGTCCACCGAATCAGGTTACGAGCCGCGCAACTTCAAGTTCCAGGAAGAAGTGTTCGACGCGCTGGGCAAAGGCGAGATCGACCTTGCCATCCTGTGGGGCCCCAGTGCAGGCTACGAGAATCAGAACCGCCTCCAGAACCGTTGGGCGCTTACGCCAGTGGCGGGTTTCGGCCTCAACGGCCAAGTGGCTGTGGCGGTGTCCAAGGGCAAGCCCGAGCTGAAAGAAAAAATCGATCAGGCGCTGACCGAGCTGCAGCCCGAGATCAAGAAGCTCCAGAAGAAATACGGCTTTCCGCAGACCGCACCCGTGGTGCTAGATGCGAAGGGCTCGTGGAACAGCATCACCGAGCAGGTAGCCGTCGGCACTGCGCAGGCGGGCATCAAGAAATTCAGCGACAAGGGTTTAGCGAAGATCTCGCTAGCCGGAGGCAGCAAGACGGATCTCCAGGCAAACATGATCAAGGTGGCTGACGTCGACATGGAAGAAGTCAAGGCCATGTTCAACAGCCGCTGCTCGCACTGCCATGGCCAAAACGGTGCCAGTCCGCAGCAGGAACGTGACCTGCGCAAGCTGTCCAGGCGCTACACCGACAAGTGGCAGGAAGTCGCGCACACGACCATCACCAACGGTCGTCCCGAGCTGGGCATGCCGAACTGGGGTGGCACGCTGTCCGATGCCGAGATCCAAAACATCATCAAATTCCTGGCGTCCATTCAGCGCCAGTAAGTTGTTACTTCGTGGGGAAGCTGCCCGCCGCGCCGCATGGCCCGGCGGGTTTTTTATGTGAGCCGCGCATGGTGTCGGCCCGCTACTGACGGAGGTCGCATCATGAAGCACTGCCGCCTGATTCTTGCCCCTGCCTTGATGGGACTGATGACGCTGGCGTCCTGCGGCAGCCAGTTTGATCGCTGCGTCGAGGATCGCCAGAGTCAATACAAGAAAGATCATCCTGAGGCGAACTACGCCGAACTGCTCGACAGCCGTGAACTGTTCCAGAAGCAGTGCAGAGAGGAAGTGGGCGAATGAGACGGGGTCTCAGTCGGAGGCGATCAGCAGATTGCAGTGCACGCGCTCAGCCAGCCTGATATCGATCATCTTGCCGCCCAGTCCCGCCACGCGCGGGATTTTTTTCGAGTGGCCGACGATGATCAGATCGGGATGCAATTCACGGATCATTTTCTCTATTTCGTCCAGCGGATCGCCAAACTTCAGGTGCTTGTTCACATGCTGGTGAAAGGATTTCAAGTCATCGACTGCGGTATCCAGCTTGCTGTTCAGCCGTTGCAATTCGGGATGCGCTTCCTTGCGTGGCTCGCTCAGCTGAAAAAATTCGGCGAGATGCTCGAACAGTGTCCGTTCGACTACGCAGAGCAGATGAATGCGCGTCTCGCTGCTGCTGGGTAGTTGCATGCCGCGGCGTACCGCACAGTAGGTGTCGCGGGTGCCATCGTAGGCGATCAGAATGGTTCGGAACATGGGCGTGCCGTCGAACAGTCAATGCGATATCGCGACGCATTGTACGGCACGCGGGGACGACGCTGCGCCGGCCGGGCAGAGACGCCCGGCCACAGGGTGGCGCTCAGATCAGTAGGTGATGCTACCCACCTGATTGGCGTTGAAGTTGGGCAGGTTAGGGAATTTCTGGAAATTCATCGCGACGATCACTCGCTGGTCGAAGTTCTCCGGCACATGATGCAGCAGGATGCCCGGGAAGATGACCAGTGACCCAGGCACCGGCTTGACCACCAGCGAGTTCGCGAACACGATAGGTGCGCAATGCTCATTGGCTTCAAGATAGGCGACCGCCACCAGGTCTGAGGGGAAGTGATGATGGAGCAGGGTCTGGTCCGAGTGCTCATAGATCACGCCCCAGCAGTCGGTGGGTCGCAGCACCATGTTCAGTGCCGCCAAATCCGCCTGCAGGAATTCGCGTGACACGCGGGTCGCCAGTGATGCAGTCACATCGAGCAGCGGATTGAATTTCGGGCTGATCAGATGACTTTTCCACGGGCTCATGTAGATCGCGCGCACGTTCGATGGCGTGCTGTCGGGATGGACCTGACGCACATCGTCAATCCCTTCGCGCGCCAGACGTAGCACCTCGGGATACGGGTTCAGGCTGCAGTGAAAAATGGGTAGCTTGGTGTCGACTTCGAGTTTGTGCAGTTCAATCGTCTGTAGGGCATCGGCAACGGTATTCATGAGGTCTCTGAGTTGACTATGTATTAACGGGCGAGGGAGAGCCCGAACGAGGTAAAACCCGGGCAAGGTAAAACCCCTCAGGGCAAGGTGTTTTTATCATTTGCCTCGCAGAAATTTATTGACTTGGGTCAATCACGCCCAGCTTTGCCGGACAGGGTGTGCGTCAACCTGCCCGAGGCCGGGCAAAGCGCTAGGTAAGGCGGGGGAGGATCAGCTGCCGCTGGCCAGATCGATGAAGCCGACAATGGCGCCGCAAGAGAGGGTGGCGAGGGTGCCGGACAGCAGGGTGCGCGGGGACAGGGCAAGGATGTCCGCACGTCGCGACGGGACCATCGCACTCAGGCCGCCGATCATGATGCCCAAACTGCCGATATTGGCGAAACCGCACAGCGCATAGGTCATGATCAGCCGGCTGTGCGGCGACAACGCATCGTCCGGCAGATGGGCCAGATCGAGGTAGGCGACCAGTTCGTTGAGGATGGTTTTCGTGCCCAGCAGCGAGCCCGCCGTACCTGCTTCCGGCCAAGGGACGCCCGCCAGCCAGGCCAGCGGCCGCAACAGCCAGCCCAGCAGTCGCTGCAGCGACCAGGGCTCACCCTCATGCGGCAAAGCGCCGAGCAGCTGGTTGACGATGGCTAACAGCGCGACAGCGACGATCAGCGATGCAATGATGTTCAGCAGCAGCGAGAGCCCCTCTGAGGTGCCGCGATAGATTGCCGAGATCGCGCCATGGTCGCTTTCCGCAGCCACCAGCTCGCTGCCCGTGACCGGGCCAGAGTGCGGCACCATCAGACTGGCGAACACGATCGCTGCGGGTGCGCTGATGAAGGACGCTGCGAGGATGTGGCCCAGCGCATTGGGCACCAGCGGGCCGAGTATGGCCGCGTACAGTCCCATCACGGAACCCGCCACACCTGCCATGCCAGCGGAAAGAATGATGAACAATTCGCCGCGCGATACTTTTTGCAAGTAAGGCTTGATGAACAGAGGCGCCTCGACCATGCCGAGAAAGACATTCGCCGCCGTCGACACACTGACCGCACCGCCCACGCCCGCCGTTTTTTCGAGCAGCCAGCTCAAACGCCTCACCAGCCATGGAAGCAGGCGCCAGTAGAACAGCAAGGCAGACAGCGCGCTCATCACCAGCACAATAGGCAACGCTTGAAACGCGAGGATGAAGGTGGACGCGCCGGCATTCACTGCAAATGGTGCGGGCGCGCCGCCAAGGTAGCCAAACACCAGCGAGGTGCCTTCGCGCGTCGCCTGCTCCAGCGAGAGCATCACACCATTGAACGAGGCAAAGACCGCTTGCGCGGCAGGCAGCTTAAGTATCAACAGGGCGAGCAGCCATTGCAGCGCAGCGGCGCTGATCACCGTCCTCCACGCAATCGCTCGTTTGTTCTCGGAGGCCAGCCAGCCAATGGCCAGTAGGCCCGCGTAACCGAGCAGGGAATGCAGGAGCGAGCTCAATCCTTGTCCGGAACGACGGTGATCTCGATTTTTTTACGGTAGGCCTCACCGTAAGAACGATGCGCGCCATCGCCGAACTGAAGCGTCAGCGTGTACTTGCCCGGCGGCAGAAACACCAGACTCTCCGACTGTCCGCGATCGAAGTGCTTGTATTGATCATTACGCGGAATCGTGTAGCGCTCTGGGACATCAGCTGCATTCACCAGCAGGTGGTGATGCCCGGTGCCCGGCGTCTCGTCGCCGGACTTCGAGAGTTTTTTTCCATCGACCGAAAATTTCACGGTGAAGGTCGATGTGACCGTATCGCCATCTTTCGGCTGTAGGAAATCGACGCCCTCGGCATGGGCCATGCTGCTCAGGATGAATGCGGTGAGCGCCAACCAGTGTCTTGTTTTTGTCATTTTGTTATTCTCTGTGGACGGGTTCATCAGCCGGCAAGATCAAAAAGATTCTAAGCCGAAAGGCCATCGGCAGAGCGCGGATACCTTCACCTGAAGATAAAAATTTCCTGTGGAACCGGCAGGCCTGTGATACGCTCGCCGTCAAGAAATACTTGTGTAATCAACAAAATTAACGATTTTGTATTTCTCGTCCGGTCAGTGTGCCGGACGCTCGCATTCGAGGCTCCCATGAACAACGATTTCTCGTTCACTCTGAACCGTGACGAATTATTCGCGCTCGAGAAGCTGGTGGCGGCGCTACCAGCGGGTAGCCCTAGCGTGGCGACTGCCCACTCTTTTCGCAGTCCGCTGGATCAGGCCTGCTCCTCAATGCGTGTGCAAACGTCGAATGATGCTTGCGACATCTCTCTGAGACTCGAGCCGTCTGAGGCAGATTCTCTGGCCAGCTGGGTGGGTGGGCTGACGGTGGATCAAATCGAGCAAGTGGTCCATGATGCCGACACAGCCGATTTGGCGTCGCTCGCGATCTGGAACATGTTGGAAGTACTCCGACCATTCAGCCTCAGCTTTTGAGCAGCTGCCTAAGTCGCTAACGCATTGCCGGCGACTCACTGCCCGACAATCTGGCCCTTCAGCTTGTTGACTGTCTGGACGATGGTATCCACGTCGTTAGGCTCGACTTCCGCCGTCACGAGCGCATCTTTGAGCAAATCTACCGCCAGGTCGAAGGACGCTGCCGTGATCCTGAGCCCGGCATGCGCATCGCTCATGCTGCGACCGGCGTAATCTACTGGCGTTTTGCCCATGGCCATAGAGACAAACGCGATCTGGTGCAGGATCAGGTCTTCCATTTTCACGTCAATGAAATAACGCCTCAAATTGGGGCGTTTCATCACGCGCTTGTAGAAGTCCCTGACGATGGCAGTCACCGCCGGCACACCGCCATATTTGTCGAAAAGAGTTTGCGCCATGGGGTGAAGCTTACCGAATAATGTCGCCGGCTGCAGCAGACCTTTCCAACGGTTTGGTTCAGATGTTTTAAATGCCTGTTTTAACCGGCCCTTAACCGGTTGACGTCCGCAGCGGACGCAGGAGCCAATGCGAGTTCACTTCAGCCATCGCTGCCATCCCTCCACCGCCAGCGCTTCGTATTCCCGACGCACCGATGCTGGTATCAGTTTGGGGATGACTGGCACATGCGTCACATTGTCGCCCTGCGCCAGATAAGCATCAGCCCATGCACCGCACAAGACGACTTCTTCTTTCATGGCGTCTTGACGTGAGGCATAGGTCTCGCGGAATTCCTTCAGCAAAAAAGTACGTCGCGACTCGCCATCCTCGGCGTCCGCACTTCCGGTTCGCTCTTTTTTCTCCTGCAAGTAAAGCGCATTGAATACACGAATGAAGCGCCGGAACACCGGCGCGCGCACATCTTCTGGTAAGGCCTCGGCCAGCATCGTGAAAATCGCCGAGCAGCGCGCGGACTTGATTTCTTCTTTGGATTCCTGAGCGTGGCCCGGCGGGCTGAGCACCAGGCAGCCAGCCAGCAGCAGCGCTGGAATCAGCGGGGCAGTCGCGCTATCGATGAGGCTCGGTTTATCCATGGGGTCGATTGTAGCCAGCACATCGGTCAAGAAAAATTGACTTGAGTCAACGATGACTTAAGACGCCGTTTTACCATCCGTTCAGCGCAAGATTATCCAATGACAGCGAGGCGCTGAACATAGCTCTGCTGGACGGCGAGCCAGCGTAGCCATGTGACGCACGGCCCAGTAAAATTCACGGATCAGCCTTGCGCCCGCAAAAAATGCCGGTGGTATGAATTAGCGGCCCATAAAAATAATTATTTGATAATTTCTCTGGCTGCTGCCCATTTCTGTTTTTACGAGGTTCCGTCAATGCGTACCGCCGCCGCCTTGGTTCTTTCAGCGTTCTGCGCATGGTGCGCCCCGGTGCATGCCGAGTGGGTGCCCATCGTCCGTGAGAGCGACGTCGTCGCAAAGCGCTTTGCTTTGTACGTTGATGCTGGATCCATCGTCCGCCATGGTGAACGAGTGACGGTGCGCGTGTTGCTGAACATGCGTGACAAGACCGAGGATGGCATCAGCTCAGTCGTAGCGGTCGATGAGTATGATTGCCTCAATGATCGGATGCGCAGCCGCTCCGTCGTCAGCTACGCCGAGCGTGATGGCAAGGGCAGGGTGGTGAGAGAGTTCCGGGCGCTTGGCGCCTGGGTGCCGGTCGAGCCCGGCAAGATCAATGAGGCCGTGCTCGAACATGTCTGTGATTTTTATCCGAACCGGTGGTCGGAGTAGCCGAGCCTCCATGCCGGCATAGTGGCCGTCCGGTTTTTTTTCATCCTCGCCAGCATCACCGCCGCTCTGATACGCTGCGTCACGTCATTCAGACAGGGGGGAAGAACACGATGGATGATCTAACACAGACCAGACCCGCGTCAGATCAGCAGCCCGCAGACCCAGCCGAAAAGCATGAGGCGTCAGCGCTGCAAGACCGTTTTCCATTGTCTACCAAAGAGATGATCCGGCAGATCTATGTCGTCAGCGGTGCCGTCATCGTTTTGCTGAGTCTGGCGATCTGGTTGATGATGAGCCTCTCCTGAGTTTCAGCGCTGCCTCGTTGGCCTGGGTGTGATCGGGTCCGCGTGGAATTGCTGATAAACTTGGGACGCAGTGTAATGCCAGTCGGTTAAGCAGGCAGATGGTTCGAGATGATTGAAAATCTTAAAGTCACTGGATCCCGGCCTGCGCCGGGATGACGTTTCAGCGGCTACCGGCTTTCATGTCGTCGTCCCGGCGCAGGCCGGGATCCAGCGTCTTTTGTCGCGTACAGAGATATTTGGACTTAATTGACTGGCATTGGGCATACCGTGTGGTTTAGTGAATCAGTCTCCCGCAGATAGTGTCGCTTCCACCATCACCTCGCCAATAATTAAATAACAATAAAGAGGAGGGCCAGTATGGCATTTTTCAAGGGTTTCACTCAGCGTCGCATCAAGACCTCTGGCGCCACTATCAACACCATGACGGCAGGCAGCGGCGAGCCCGTGCTCCTGCTGCACGGCTACCCGCAGACCATGGTGTGCTGGCATGAGGTCGCACCTGCGCTCGCGAAAGAGTACACCGTCGTCTGTGCAGATCTGCGCGGCTATGGTGGCTCTTCCAAGCCCAAGGGTCTGCCGGATCACAGCAATTACGCCAAGCGCGCGATGGCGCAAGACATGGTCGAGGTCATGTCCGCGCTCGGTCACGATACATTCCATCTGGTGGGCCATGATCGCGGTGGCCGTGTCGCGCATCGTCTGGCGCGCGACCATGGCAAGCGCGTGCAGACCCTCACGGTGCTGGATATCTCGCCAACGCTGAAAATGTTCGAGAACACCAATCTCGCGTTTGCGACCGCCTACTATCACTGGTTCCAGATGCTGCAGCCCGCGCCACTGCCGGAGAAGATGTTGCAGGGCATTGTGCCGTTCAATATTCTCGGTCGCGTCGGTCGCGACGAACTAGATCTGTCCGCCTTCTCGCCGGCCGCCGTGCGCGAGTATGTCAAAGCCTTCAAGGATCCGAAGGCCATTCACGCGAGCTGCGAAGACTATCGCGCAGCAGGTACCATCGACCTGGTGCATGATCGTCGCGACCTGCACAAAAAACTGAAGATGCCTGTCCATGCATTGTGGGGCAAGAAGGGCGTTGTGCATCGTCTGTTCAATTGCCTCGAGGACTGGCGCGAGGTGGCCGAGAAGGTGAGCGGCGGCCCGGTCAATTGCGGTCATTTCATTCCTGAAGAAGCGCCGGCGAAAACGCTGGCCGAGATACGCCGCTTCATCAAACAGTATCCGATCGGAGGCTGAGCATGAGCGCCGATCCAAGACACAAGAGCAGCCCGCTGCTCGACGGGCCCGATCGCGCCGTTGCGCGCTCGATGATGAAAGCGGCGGGCTTTACTGACGACGATCTGAAAAAACCTCAGATCGGTGTCGCGCACTGCTGGATAGGCACCATGCCTTGCAACCTCAATCATCGTGACCTTGCGCAGCAGGTGATGCAGGGCATACGCGAGGCAGGTGGCAACCCCATCGAAGTGAACACCGTGGCCATCAACGATGGCATCACCACCGGCACCGAAGGCATGAAGACCTCGCTCGTCAGCCGCGAGCTGATCGCCGATTCTGTCGAGCTGGTGGCGCGCGGGCATATGTTTGACGGACTCGTCACCTTGTCTGGCTGTGACAAGACCATTCCCGCGATGGCCATGGTGCTTGGTCGCGTGAACGTGCCGGGGCTATCGTTCTATGGCGGATCGATACAGGCCGGCCGCTGCACCAAGCCTTCGACCTTGTTCGAAGGCCGCAAGCTGACGATTCAGGAGGTGTACGAAGCGATCGGCGCGTTCAATGCTGGCCGTATCAGTGCAGAAGAACTGCGCGATGTCGAAGACCACGCCTGCCCCGGCGCGGGTGCCTGTGGCGGGCAGTTCACTGCGAACACCATGGCCACGGCTTGCACGATGCTGGGTATTTCGCCGATGGGCATCAATGACATTCCGGCACTGGAGCAGAGCAAAGAAGCGGCGGCGCGCGAGTGTGGACGCATGGTGATGGCGCTGGTGAACGCTGGCATTCGTCCGCGCGACCTCATCACTCGAGAGAGCTTCGAGAATGCGATTACCGGCGTGATGGCGACGGGCGGTTCGACGAATGCCGTGCTGCACCTGCTGGCAATGGCGCATGACTTTGGCGTGTCCTTGTCGCTCGATGATTTCGATCGTATCTCGCGCAAGACCCCGGTGCTGGCCGACATGCGTCCGTGGGGTACTTACACGGCGACCGAGATGTATGACGCAGGCGGCATGCCGGTGGTCGGCAAACGACTGGTACAGGCGGGTTTGCTGCACACGGCTTCGAAGACGGTCAGCGGGAAAACCCTCGGCGAAGAAATTTCGGTGGCAAGCGAGCCTGCAGGACAGCAAGTGATTCGCTCGCTGGAGAATGCCATCAAACCGCAGGGCGGTCTGGCGATTTTGTCCGGTAATGTCGCGCCCGGCGGCGCGGTGATCAAATTGTCAGGCCAGAGCAAATCACTGCATCGCGGCCCGGCGCGTGTGTTCGACAATGAGGAAGTCGCCTATCAGGCGATCAAAGCCGGTGAGATCAAGCCAAACGATGTGCTGGTGCTTCGCTACGAAGGCCCACGCGGCGGCCCCGGCATGCGCGAGATGCAGCTGCTGACCGGTGCGTTGCAAGGCTCGGGTCTTGGCGGTTCGGTCGCGTTGATGACGGATGGCCGCTTCTCTGGCGCATCGCATGGTTTTGTGATCGGTCATATCGTGCCTGAGGCGGCCGATGGCGGACCGATCGCTGCGCTGCGCGACGGCGACACTATCGTCATCGATGTCGAGCAGCGGCAGCTTCGGGCCGAACTGAGCGACGACGAAATCCGCCAACGCCTGAAAGACTGGGCCGAACCGGCGCCGCGCTACACGGAAGGTGTGCTCGCCAAGTATGCGGCGCTGGTCACCGATGCGTCGCAGGGTGCGATTACGTCAGCGTTTGCTTCGCGCCGGATGTCCTCGTCGACGAGAGAAAAGAAATAACCACCCACCACACAAAAATCACATAACCTCACCAGGAGAATCACATGAGAAAACCAAACGCTATCAAACGACTGGGCATGGTGCGCCGCAAGCAGAGCATGACGCACGAGCAGTTCGTCGATCACTGGCTGAACGTTCACGCAGAGCTGTGCAAGAAATTACCCGGCATGCGCCGCTATTCCGTGAACCTGGTTGCGCCGGAGTCCGTGCCGGTGCTCGGCTACGACGGCTTCTCCGAGTTGTGGTTCGATTCCGCCGAGGCGCTGCAGGCCGCGCTGACCAGCCCCGAAGGCAAGACCCTGCTGGCGGATTTGCCGAACTTCACCGAGCACATTCAGCCCATTTTGGTTGAGGATTATTTGATGCTGGGGTGATGGCTCTGAGGGGAAGGCTGTCAGCTAACCCTCAGGTTTCATTACGACTCATTGAGCGGTGCTCAAATTGACAATCTCGTCTGCACGATGCTCAGGTTTCACTGTCGGATGACACAAACTTCATGGTAGATTGATCCCGCCTGACCATAAATCGAACAAACAAGGTGGCCGGTCGCACTGTGCAGGACGCAGCAGCGAGCCGGCTTGGGGGGGGAGATCTTTCTGCTCGTAATGCAGTTGATCTGCAATCTGCAGACGGGCAGTTGGATCGCGCCGGACATCGCTTGCCGGCGTTCAGCCTGAAAGAGCATTCACATGAAGCGATGTGTAGTGCGCGCGTTGGTGGGCTGGTGTTTCAGCCTGATCGGCGCTCTGTGCATGTCCTCCGAGGCGCATGCCGGACTGCTCAAACGTGACGACATCGACAAGCTGCTCGATGGTCAATTCATCGTCGGCGAGGTGCAATCTGACCTGCCGGTGTACCCGCTGTTCGCGAAGAATCCCTCTGGAGGCAAGCCGGAACTGAAAGGCTATGCATTCGAGTCGCTGGATTTCGAGCCGGTGCGCGGCTACAGCGGCAAGCCGATTGACGTGCTGGTGGCGATGGACCTGACCGGCAGCTTCATCGATCTGCGGCTGGTCGACCACAAGGAACCCTTCTTCAACAATCCCACAGGTACCGCAAGGCTGGGTACCTTCACCGCGCAATACACGGATCTTTCGCTACATCACACGGTACGTATTCATGACTGGCGCTCACCAACCAAGCGTGATGAGCAGTCTGCTGATTTGCAGGGCGTGAACCACGGCACCGTGACGACCAAAGCCATCGATCGCTCGATCTTTGCGTCAGCGGCCAAAGTGGCCTTGGCCAAACTGGATCCCAGCATCGCCGCTGCAGCGGCAGCGCGACGGCGCAGCACGCGCGAGAGCTTCCGGCCGCTGGTCTGGGACGACTTGCTCGCCCGCGGCATGGTGCGCACCACCACGATCACCTTCGCCGATATCGAACGTGCCTATGCGAATGTGAACGAGCCGGGCAGCGGCAAGCTAGACGGTGTGACAAGCAACGCGCCCGCGCTGACATTTCACGTCGCTCTGCTGGGCATTCCTTCGATTGGCCGCAATCTGCTCGATGGCGAGGGCTGGCGTTACCTGAATACCAGTCGTCGGAAATCGCAGGCGCTGCTCGTCACCGAGAGCGGGCCGCTAGCCCAGGTAACCGATATCTCGCAACGGCAGAACGTGCCCGATGCGCGCAGCACGGGGGATCCCCGGCTTGCCGATCGCGGGCCTGAAGCGCCGTTGGCCTCACCTCCCTCCGACGAGATGATTGGGGCACTCAGAGTGCCCGACGAACTACCCTTCGTGCTGTCACAGAATGGCAAGCCACTGAAGTTCAGCAGCATCGGTTATGACAAGGTGCTGAAAGTCCCCGGCTACCCAAAGGCGACGAAAGCGTATTTTTTGGTGATCGACAAAGCCACGCCACTCGATTCCTCGCAACCTTTCGAGCTGGCATTCCGTCTGGGACGGCGTTTCGGCACCAACCAGATCATGAACCACATCGAAAAGCGCGAATTCTCGCTGGCCTATGATTTTCATGGCTGGCGGGCGACGATGTATGACTGGTGGGATACCGACTGGACATCGATCGACTGGATCAAGGTCTGGCTGTCGCGCTGGATGGAAATCGCAGCCTTGCTGATCGGTCTGGGCGTGTTGACGATCGCGCTGTTCGCGCAGCAACGCACCAGCGCCAGCGCGCGCACGCTAATGGTCTTCCGCACCGCTTACTTGATCTTCACGCTGGGTTTCATCGGCTGGACCGCGCAAGGCCAGCTGACCATCATCAATATCACGGCCGCACTGGAATCATTGAGGGGTGGTGGCGATCTTGGCTTCCTGATGAACGATCCGATGACTGTCATCCTCTGGTTGTTCACCGGCGTGACGCTCCTGGTGTGGGGCCGCAGTACTTTCTGCGGCTGGCTATGTCCGTTCGGCGCGCTGCAGGAACTGGTCAGCCTGATCGCCAATCGCATGGGCTTGCATCAGCGACGGCTGCGTGCCGCGCTGGATGCCAAGCTGAAATGGATCAAGTACCTCGTCCTCGCCACGATCCTTGGCTCGATATTTGTTGCCCCATCGTTTTCCGAGCTAGCGGTGAAGGTCGAGCCTTTCGAGACCGCGATCAGTTTTTATTTCGTGCGCGACTGGCCGTATATTGCCTGGGCGGTCGTCTGCCTCGTATTCGGTTTATTTCTGTATCGAGGTTACTGTCGCTACATCTGCCCACTCGGCGCAGCGCTGGCCTCGGTCAATCTGCTCCAGCGATGGAACTGGATACCGCGCCGAGACGAGTGCGGTACACCCTGCCAGTCCTGCCGGCACCGCTGCGAGTATCAGGCGATTGCGCCTGATGGCAAGATCGCTTACAGCGAGTGCTTCCAGTGTCTCGATTGCGTGGCGATTTATCAGGATGATCAGCGTTGCCTGCCGCTGATTCAGGAGCGAAAACGGGCAGTGATACCGATTCATGTCGCGGACTCGGCCTGAGCCAGGACAAATCACGATGCACGGTCATTCAACTAGACTTTTACACCGTCGGCAGAATCTTTGGGTGGAGACCTGATGAACAACAAGAAAAAAGATATCGCTGTCACCGACACTCGCCGTCGCGCGCTGCTCTTGGGTGGCGTGGGCGCAGCGGCCAGCGCGGCACTCGCTCCGTTTAGCGGAG
>JACCDY010427208.1_pt1 | contig 36752 bp, 27 predicted proteins | sample 7446391 | NCBI WGS metagenome assembly JACCDY01 (sample SAMN15323451, study PRJNA562643) | freshwater metagenome | isolation source: river surface water | place: USA:Blue River Watershed | collected 2017-08-18 | reverse complement strand
GTAGAGTGTGCCTTCTCAGCGGGCGTCGTATTCGCAATAGAAAAGAGGAAATCCCAGCCGACCATACGTCGCGCGGAACAAGGTGCCTGAATCCAGGCCGCATAGCGCTTCTGAATTTCGGGCCATTTGGGATTCGGCGTATCAAGGAGTTTCTGTTCGCGCAACTTACCATTGACACGGTTATGAATACGATACATCCATGCCCCCATATCCGCCGCGGCCTTCGGCAACGGGTCGGCGAATATGTAATCGGTCAAGGACGCTCTACAGTACTTACAGGGCAGCACATAGGGTATATGCTCAAAAAAAGCGTGGAGCGCCGATGTTGGTAGTGTCGGTGCTTGGAAGGCGACCATGTGAAGAATGCGCCATCCACTGGGCCCCCAAAAACGCGTATCCATTGCGGCTTCTTCTAATGAGGTCGCATCAAAAATTGATTACTGATGCGAACCAAGGAGAGTGTAGTGCATCCCTCATTTCCACCAACTACCAACACTTCCCACACAATACAATGTCCGTTATTCCTTTCACTGAAGCCGTTAGCCTTCTTGCCGCACCCATTCGTTCCTTGCACATTGGTCATTCCTCTGTGGGTCTGCTTGCCAATGGCATGTGTATTGAAACACGTCGTGGGTCCCTGCGCCTCTTTGATATTCCGCAACCAATGGTATGGAATTCTACGCAGGAATGGGCGGCTATGGTCCCCACGATGCACTTTGATTTACAGCAGCGTCCCTTGCCGCCGCATTTCAATTCGGACCAGGCATGGTTCGCACAGTGGCACGAAGCCTCCACACTGCACGAATTTGTGGATATGCAGGGGACCATGATATATCAGCCAGAACCGGTTGCAACCCTTCTCGCTCTTGACAGTCAAACAGAGATGCTTGTGCCGGTCTATATGAACTTATTAACGGGCACTCTCTATGCAAACAATATGGCCTTCACAAGTATGTCATGTGCGCCCATTGTGGTGACCCAGGTATGGCGACAAGAGGCGGGGACGTACTACCGCATCCTCTAAGAGAGGAAAGTGCCGAAATGTGGCTACGCCACATTTGGCGCCTGACCCCGCGGCAACATAGTTGCCGTGGGGAACCATACGGTTCCCCTTTGAAGCTCCAGAAATTGGCAAAGCCAATTTCGGAGCCTGAACCGTCGGGCTCGCCCGACGGTGACCCATCCCTTAAGGAATTCTCTAGGAACGTTTCGCTATCCAGTTGACACAATCGTTCCAATCTACCTCCAGGCAATCGTCAATATCTTTTTGGTAATGCTCCTGTAGGAATTCCATGGTTGCCGCGTGCTGAAACCTTATCATTTCGGGTAAACTGACGTAGTCACGTGCTATCAACAGTTCCTCCTGCGTAAATTGGAATTCGCGGAGCAGTATATTCCACGCATAGCGATGCGGTGCTTGGAATATAACGATTTTTGTTAAGTGTTCGTACATGGTCGGTTAATGGTATAGAGGGATGTTTTGGCAATGGTATCATCACTTTTCTAAATGCCTACACCGACGCCGTCCATGTTATTGTTGCGACGACGGGTTGCTCGGCTAGCGCGCCTAGCGCGGCTGCGCCGTGTTGTGGTCTTTCGGCTGCTACGACGAGTTCTGTAACGGGCCATGGTGTTCTACACGGGCCCTAGAAAAATTCCTTTTCAAACGCAGCGCGGTCATACACTCCCAACACGGATTCCGCGTCCCACTTGCTGTACGTCATCAAGATGCGCGACGACTCAACAACGAGACCCAGGGCGTACTCAATCTTCTCGCCCTCAAACTTAAACAGGGTGGAGTGGCGTTTGACGGCGAGTGTCTTGGCATCCAACACAACAATACAATGGTAGTAGTGTCGGGGTGTAGAGTATGCTACGTAGTGTGTGAGGAACCAGAGCTCCGTCCCAGTACCATCCGCGGTAGGCACGAGGCACCCATTGGTGGAACCCCGCACGTCGCGGAAGAAGCCTGGAACCTCGCGAATCTGCTGCTCCTGTACAAAGACGCCGTCCTTGAGCTCGCCCACCGTAAGCGGGGACCAGGAATACACGACCTTCAGGGCGCCCCCGTGGTGGAAATACACCCAGTTCTTCTCACAGCCGGCATTGGTGGGCGAAGGATACACCTGAGGCACCAGGACGGGCGACTGGAGACTGTAGGGACCCTCGCCAATGCGTGGCCGCCCCTGCTCGTCCTGGACAGTGCCCATAAATCGCAGCTCCCCCTCGTGTGAAAAGACCTTCACATCCTCCACACCCAAATACCGGATATCCTCGCGGTGTACCTGGTCAATCCAGTGCTCCTTTACAGTCTCCAGGTCGTGATTGAGGATGAGCGCCTTGTTGAGTGTAATAATCTTCTGGTCATCGTGTCGGTAACTGTAGGTGCCATGGGTCTTATCCAGATTGTAATTCACGTAGCGGACATTCACCAAATAACCGTCGCTCAAGGGGATGATTGCGGGCGAACTGGATTTGAAGCTATCCATCTTACCACGCACCTCGCGTTCCACGGAAGCCGACCAATCCAGGCGTTTCCTCAGAATACCAGGTAGCTTATTCAAAGACCGCACGTAGAAGGCGTAGTTGCTGAGTACATTGTCGCGATTGTAGCCGGTACTGAGGAGCTCCAGATAGCGTCGGTGGTTCACCGGTTGCTTGCTGTAGTACGACAGGATGGACTGCTCATATTCCAACAGATAGTCGTAGACGTCCTTCTTGATAAAGAGAACATCGGCGGAAGGGTATGGGATAGACTTCGCCTTATCGCATATCATCTGGGCCACCACGTTTTTGCCCCGCAGGCGGAAATGCATGGTAATTTCGTGTAGGGGTTCAGCGCGTGCCGAGTGGTAATTGTAGGCCTCCAAGAGTGTATACACACCCGCCGCGGAGTCGCCGAGAGCGAGCTGGCACTTGCCCATTTCGTACAGGGAGTTCCATATCTCCTCGTGCCAGCCACCGAGGGCCACACGCTTCCGATACCACTCTACAGCCTCCTTATGTTGCCCTAGGTCGCGGTAGGAATTGGCGATGTAGAAATGGTAGCGCCCATTATTGGGTTCCTCCTCCAAACCCTCCTTGAGAAGCCGGATATCGCGGGTAAACTTATCGGCCTTGGAACCGCCGTCGCCGATATCATCAATGCGCAGGAAATCGCGGGGTAGGCGGAAGTTGTGTTGAGTGCCTGGAGGGAAATCGTAGTATTCGTGGGTAGGACTGACACACTTGACACCGATTCCGAGTTTCACGATGCGTGTATTGTAATATTCAAAGGTGGAGGAACCCTGGAGGAGCAGATAGCCCTCGTGCTTGAAGTGGTCCTTGGTGAACCCTGGGCCCACGACGAGCTTCATATCGGCGTCCAGGAGAAGCGCGTAGTCGCCCCAGGCTTTCGCACGGTCCAGGGATACCGAGCGATTGTGGCCGAAGTTCTTGAAGGGTTCGTCAAAGACCTCTCCCTTGATACCCTTGGCCTCCATGAACTTTGTGATGAGTTCCTTGGTATTATCGGTGGAGCCGGTATCGCAGATGCAATATGCATCAATGATAGGAGCAACTGTGGCGAGTAGGCGTTCTATGATACGCGACTCGTTTTTCACGATCATATTGAGGACGAGTGTAGGGGCCATGGTACTGGGTGTAGGAAATGTCGGAATGCCTTAAGTGCGCCTTGCCCTACGAGTCTTCTTTGAAACGCGTGATACACGTCTACTCTTCTTAGCAGAAGCAGCTTTGCGTTTTAACCCCGTATTCATTTCTGTTATATTACCGATGAGATTAGAAGGTAAATGTGTTGTTTGATGTAGCGTATAGTAGACATTTTTAGCACGTTTTTCTCGGTTAGCTTTCAGTTTCTCATACAATTCTTCCAATTCATCTTGAGCGGCAACAATTGCTTTATTTAAAATTTCATATAATTCGTAGTCATAGTGCACTGATTTGTTATAATTATATCCATCTGAATCATTACTGTTTGCATAAACAGCATCATAATTTACATCAAGTGCCTTTTCAATTAAAATTTCTGGATCATCAGTTGATAATCCAACAAGTGCATTTCTAAGTTTTAAAAGATATTCATCATTTGTTAGCATATCATCTATAATAAATGCATGATTGCGACCAGATGAGTAAGATCTATTTTCAATATAGGGGAACATACTATAAATAATATCGTATTCTTCCTTTGTTATCTTAGCCAAGTCAGGTACTCGGATAGTATTTGCACCACCTGCTTTGCGCGTTTTACGCTTCTTAACAGGAGCGGCCCTTTTCACCCCTGTATTCATTTCTGTAATTTTGCCAATGATGTTGGAAGGCAAATGGGTTGTTTGGTGCAGCGTGAAATATACGTTTTTAGCACGTTTCTCTTGTTGTTCTTTATCCGTGTTATATTTTTTATAATAATAATATAAATCCTCTTTTTTATCATCAAGTACATAATCTATAACCTCATCAATCTCTGGCGCATATCGGTTGGTGTTATTGTTGTTGTTATTACGAGGTTTTGCATCATACTCAATACGAAGTACTTCATTTATTAAACCATATATACGAACGTTATCCCCTATTCCTACAAGTGCGTTGCGCACTCGCAAAAAATAGTCCTTCGTCAGTTTTTTATAATCAACCCTTGCTTCATCAGGACTGTATGAAATTGATTGTTCCTCAATAGCATAAAATATGGAAAAAAGTATATCATCTTCTTCCTTGGTAGTTTTACCCAGGTGTGGTACCGGGTATTTCTTTAAATTATACATTTGGTTTCTAAAGAGATGTTAGAAAAGTGAACTGCAACACGACCAATTCTCAACACCTGCAAGCTACGCAAACCACATAATTAATATGATTACACGCCATTGGTACGACCATGCCGCGGTCGGCGAGGCGCTCTTTCAAGTGGCCGGCGCGTACCGCGACCCCCTTCGCAAACAAAAACTCCTTTTCTGGACCTACGAACTCGTCCTGAGCGAGGAATGGGCATTTCTGTGGGCAATCCTGGAACGCGTGGCGCTACGCTGGGGCAATTCGGACTGCCTGAACGCCTTGGAAACCACCTCTACGGATGCCCTACACGTCCTCCACTTCCTGCATGTCCTCCTCTTATTGCCTTCTTTCGTCGCGGTAGAGCCACCTCCCGCGGACTGTCGCGAACCGAAACAAGGATTGCCAGGTAACCTGCCTACGAAACCGGCGACCTGGACCGTTGCGCAGAAAGCCACGCTCTGGTGGGCCGTGCATGACGCCCTGCAAAAACGCCGATGCCAGCGCCTCCTGGCCCTCCTCGGCAGCCTTCCATGCGCCGTGGCGGCTACCTATCTCGGTGTTGTCGCCAAAGGGGGCGAAAAGGGCATCTTTCATCTGTTGGAAATGGCGGGATTCTCTACACTTCCTACAGTCGCTCCTAGTGCTTGCGCAAGCACTAGCGCAATAAAATGGCCCGATATACCCGTGGGCCGCGTAGCCGCACGTCTCTTTGCCTTACCACGTACCTTGGTGCCGAAGGGACCCGTGGACCCCTTAGCGACGCGCCACGACGGCTGCGCGTTCTGGCGCCGCGTGTGGTCCGCTTGTGACGATGCGTTGCCAGAATCCGAGGAGGCTATCTGGAATACCTACTTTCCCGATGACATACCCGATGAATGGTCCGCGGCCGAACAGGCTAAAAGTCATATTACATTGCCGTGACCGTGATGGAGGCCGCCGATTCCACGGACCGTTGCGTCTTTTTTGGCACATGTTGGGAACGCCGATATTTGCTGAGGTCCACATCCCATTGCCGAATGGCCGGTTCAAAATTCGCGGACGGAAAAAACGCTACCTCGCGTTTGGATTTCACGTACGCCATCGCCTCATCCGCCGATAACCCATACATCGTCGTCAGGAACATGGCGACAACCGCGGCCGACCGCTGCATACCCGCATGACAATGGACGAGTATAGTGCGACCCGCGTTGTATTCGCGCACGAGTTTGGTCTGGGTTTCCGCAGCCCAGCTGCGCAAGTTTGCGATTTCCTCGGGCTCCAAATTATCATCCACAGGAACGCGATACATCCGCCGAATACTATGGGCAAATGGCAGCGTTTTTGTACAATTGAATACCACGGTAACATGGTGCTCTTGCAACCATGCCTCATCCGCCGCGGCCTTTTTATTACCCAGCCACAACCGGGGTACGACTTCATGTGCGTTCTGATTCGGTATCGCTTGTTCTTGCATCCCTAGGGTGTCCTCCTACTCTGGCGCGTGGAAGGACTTTCTTGCGTTGTCGCAGTGTACGCTGTTCAAGGAGGAATTCCTCGGTACGCCGATAAAGGCCCTTCGTTTCGTCCAATAAGTCGTATATACTACAGATGTTGGGAAGTACCATGCGACTCAGGTTCGCGTAGCACCAATAGGCGTATACCAGGCGGTCCCAGGCTTCCAACAGTTCCTTGGATAAACTCCGTGATAATATATGCGGGTTGAGCGAACCGGTTACGCGCCGAACTGGACGAATGACCCCTACAATCTCATTCAGCATTTCCCCGTAAATGTCTTCCCAGTAGTCCGAAGTGGAATCCATGAAAAATCGGCGTGCACAATCACGGTCCAATTGATATCCATAGACTTGCCGATATTTCTGCAAATTGTATTCGCTGCGTTGGAAAATCTGGACGGCATTATCCATACTACGCCGTCCTGTATCCCATAACTTTGCGTGCAACAAATCAACGAGTTGTATGATTTGCCCCAGTGTCCAGGGTATATTCGTAAACGGATTTTTAGGGGACTGTGGATAAGACAGCGCCATATGTTGGAAACGCAGGGCGGCCACTGTATGCCGATGGAGCGTAGATACGTGAAAGCAGTATTTGGACCGCGTGGACCAATCATATATGTATACGCGGTCACGTGGTAACACGGGTTCCAGAGTCCCCACATCCCCCTCCTCACCAATGACGCGCTTATCCATGCGGCGTTGCGCCCAGGCCCTAAAAAGCCTGCGCATCTGGAAACGTACGGCCTGATTCTGCGTCAACCAGCCCTCCAATTGGTCCGCGGCTTCAGCGCGATGATGCCAGATGTCGGGAACTGTGTTGGTGCTCGGAGTGTATGCCGGTGGTATTTGAAGCACGGATTGCAGGACGGGATTGGCGGAAAATATCGGTCGGTGCATGTCCTCCAGGGTGCGGTGCCACTCCGTAAGTGTACGCGGAACACTCAACATACGGTGTACCCAATTCTCGGCGGGTGCGTAATCGGGTGGGTCCACCAAGATGCGAATCGCACATTTATGTGCAGGCAGTGTAAACAACATTTCCTACACATCCCCTCCAGGTGGCACATTTAGGTTTGCGACCCACCGGCAACCAGGGAAATCAGGAGGGCACCTGAGCGTTTCCATTCTAGATGCGCGGCGGACCACTCCTCGCGGAGTTCGTCAAAGAGGCGCTGGACATCGCGTAGGGTCGCCTGGCGGTCCCAAGCGGCAGCGTTAGCGATAGCGCCAGCAGCGAGTGCAGGCAAGGGTGGATGTACCGGTTTTCCCAACCGGCGATTCACATCATTGTGAAATGCGTACAATAACTGTCGGATGACCTCGCGTGTCTGTTCGCCCGTAAGCTGATTCCAGCCCTTCGGCAAGAACTGGCGGTGTGACCAGTACTCCTGCATATGATGTTGGCACTTCTGACACGGTATAACGTGTGCCGTATATTTAAGAAAGGTGTTCCAGAGCGGAAAGATGTCGCGCCGGTCACTCAAGTCAGCCAAGCCATGTAAAATACGCCAAAGACGGGCACCCCATACCTCTGGTGAAGCCATTCGCTGCACACTCCTTGTCTCGGACGCCAAAAGTTGAAATGCGTTCCTGAACGAGCAGCGGTTCCGTGAGCATACACTTACACTATGAATGACTTCCATACAACCCGTTCAAACACGCATACCGGCGTTCCTCTGGAACGCTCTACAAGATACATTTTACGAACAGGACGCCGCCTTCTTGCGGGCCCTGGCACCCCATGTACAAGTTCCCCTCGCCGAACTCAAACGAACACTCCTCGGTGCGCGGGGGCAATCTACAACCATTCATGTTGGTAGTACCGATGCCTGGTGGGAGACCACCCTCTGTCCCCTGCGTGCCTGCGATAGTCGGGGCATCTGGCGGCAGTGCGGGCATTACCGAGAGGGCGCCGGATTCTGCCACCAGCACCGGCATTTCTGGGAGGGTACGGCGGATCTGAAACACAAGGACGATCCCTGGTTTCAGAACCTATCTCGGCGCGTTCCGTGGCGCTATGAAGGAGAGGTGCTCTGGGTCGGACCCGCAGGTGACGTCATCCATGAAGACGGCCGGCCCGTTCCGGGCCTCACTATACTCAATGGTATTGCCATGTGGGATGAAGAGGGGTGCGGCGAAAGCACATGAAATTATTCGGTAGGCGGCGTACACATCACCGGCTGCTCGGTTTTTGAGCGGTCGGGTGCCATGGACCCCACAACCTGTAGGATATCCGGTATTTTTCCGGTTCCACAGGCATCCAGTGTATGCCAGAACCCCACGGCAACTGCGGCTCCCAACAGAACGCCCAGGGTCCCCCCTGTGAGCGTTTCGCAACCCAAAAAGGCACGCGAGAATACGAGACCGAGGAAAAAAACGCCGATGATGAGGGTGGAAAGGGAGAACGCACGGCGTGTAGCGACCATCAGGGAATCCGTATTTTTATTCGGCTGTCGGGCCGTTACCCAGATGGAATTATAAATGGTGAACGCGCTGAAAAAAGCCGACGAGGACATCCAATAAGACGGCGCAACAATTGGCTTCGTGGCGGACCCGAAACTCTTATTGTTTTGATAATTGTCCGCGTCCGGCTTGAAGCCCACGTAGCACCGCTGATATTCGGAGGCGGGAACACGTAGCTGCCGCTTCTTTTCGTCCCATTTGGCGATGGATTCAAACGATAGAAGAAACTGTAGGAAATACTGTACCGAGGCGGTAATGGCACCGTTCAGCAGCATACCCAGGGCGACCCATACAAGTGGCAGGTATCCCAACAGCGACCCGAGAATCAGTGACCCCACAAAGAGTATATTCGGCAGGTCGTGGTACGACGCCAATAGGAACTTCTGCGCTTCCGGAAAATTCAACATATCGTAACCTCCTTACTCAGAGGCCGAGTCTTTTTCTGGTCGTTCGCAGACATAAATGGGTTGACCGGCAGCCGCCTTATTGCGAATGAGGGGGAGACCGAGTATGTTGGTAGCCCGACGGTCCGAGAGCGCCGCGGCGACCCACACGAGTGCCACACCGATAAGGAAGCCGCCCAAGAGACCCAGGGAAACGCTGATGAATCCCTCGCAGTCCGACTGTATGCGATACAGCATAACCAGGAAGAGAAGACAGACGAGGATAATCAGACCCGCCACGGACGCCGCGCGTTTCTCGGGAACCGCCGATAACTCCTGTGCGTACAGGGCCGGCAGGGTACCAATCCACCCCGCCAGGAATCCCATAAAGGTCGTGTAGTACGAGGGCCAACCATCCGTGTTGGTGGCGAAGATACTATTGCGCACATAGTTGAAAGCCGACCCGTACGTCGCGCCGGGGAAGCGTCCTCCGCACCGTTCATAATTGGCGGGATTATACGTCATGTTGGGAATGTAGGAGCTGGTGAACGATGTCAGACCCTTATGGATGAATTGTAGGAGAATCATGGCCGTTCCGAGGACCGCCATGGGGGGCGATTGGAAGAGCACGGAAAACAGCAGGGTCGCCGACATCAACACGTCGGGCAAAACTTGAAGGTTGTACCTAAATCCTCGCGTAGCAAAGTTAAAAAAGGACTCGCCTTCAGCCTTTATCTCTCTTTCTGGATTCGCAGACATGGGAATTCCCTCCTTCTACAAACACTTGATACAAACTATTGGAGGCCTTACGAGCCGACAGCGTGCCGGTGGCCCACCACAAGTCTTTGCACTGGACCTGAACTGCGCCATTTATCATTGCGCTAGAGCCCCTGCTGTAGGAGAGTATACACACGCTGAGAAAGAAGCCTGGGAAAACCGGCTCATCCAACAGGTCCTCGGCTATATTCAGGATATGACGCGCCTCGTGGGGCCACGGGAGACCGTCTATGTGGCGGTGGATGGCGTGGCGCCGATGGCGAAAATCAAGCAGCAACGGGCACGCCGATTCAAGTCGGCGGTCCTGGCGGCCGAAGAGGCTGTTGCGACGGGGAGACCCCTAGGTGAACGCTGGGATACCAACAGTATCACGCCTGGAACGGCCTTCATGGCCCGCTTGACGACGGCGCTACGGGGATTCAAAATCGCGGGTGTACGCGTGGTAGTATCACCGGCGGATGAGGCGGGGGAGGGCGAGCAGAAAATCATGGCGTGGCTCCGGTCGCAGCCCACTGCGGTGAAAGACGTGGTCGTCTACGGCTTGGATGCCGACCTGATTGTCCTGGCGCTTCTGGAACATGCGCGCACAGGGGGTGCGACCACCGTGGACCTCTTCCGCGAGGAAACGGAGTTCGGCGGTGGTGTAAAACGGGACGCCCTGGGTGCTGAACAGTACTTATACCTCCATTGCAGACACCTGGTGACGGCGCTCTGGAATACGTGGGGTAACGGCAGTAGCGGTAGTTACACGACAAAAGAGGCCTTTATGCGCGACTTTGTTGGGGTTATGAACCTCATGGGGAATGACTTTGTGCCCCATGGCATGGCGCTCAAAATCAACGACGAGGGTATTGAGCATGTGTTGGAAGTCATGAAATCCCTGAAATCCCCGTTGGTGAAGGGTGCCGCCTACGATCCCAACACACTCGCCACGCTGCTGGAACGCCTGGCGGCGGATGAGGAACGCTGGATGCTCCGTGGCATTCGTCGGAAACTGGAGGCGCGTGTAGGTGCTGGCGCTAGCACTAGCGCAAGCACAAAGGACCCTGCAGCGAGAGCCTTGGCGGCTATGAACGACCGACCCGTAGAATGGGCTGCCGAGAAATGCCTGGTGGAGGCGCGGCGTGTTGAGGGCCGCGAACACCCCTCGTGGTTCTTTCGCAGCGGTTGGCGCGACATCTATCGCACCGAAGCGGTAGAGGGGTCGGATGTAAGTGCGGTGGTGCAGTCCTATTGCCACGCGCTATCCTGGACATTGCGGTATTATGTGGGGGAACCGGTGGATATGGAATGGTATTATCCTTGGCATCTTCCACCGTTATTGGGGGATGTGGCACTTGGCATTCGGCAAAACCCGCATATTTTGGAACTCCCTACAGTCCCTCTGAAAGAGCCCCTGAAACCCGTGGAGCAGCTGGCGATGGTGTTGCCAGCCACGTCGTTTGAGCTGCTGCCTCAAGCGGGACCTTGGCGTATGTTGCCGTCCGTAATACCCTGGGCCTGGCCCGAGGCGTGGCCGACGTTCTCGTTGGGACGCCGGTTCCTTTGGGAATGCGAGCCACGCATTCCGTTGGTGCGACCGGAGCAGTTGAGGGCTGCTTTAGCAGCAGCGGCAAAAAATGACGGGGACAGAGATATGTAGAGAGTGCCAGTCAGCGCGAAGCTTTCCAACACATTCTTAACATTCCCAACATGTCCTTCTCTTCCACCTCCCCCATTCTCATCAGCTTGGACGGCAATATTGGTGCCGGCAAGTCCACTCTCCTAGAAGCATTGAAGGAACAGTTTCCCGAAATCACCGTTGTACAGGAACCCGTGGCAGACTGGGTGACCTTGAAAAACCAGAGCGGCAAAAACCTCCTAGAGCTCTTCTACGAGGATACGGCCCGCTGGTGCTACACCTTTCAGAACTGCGCTATTCTGACGCGTCTCATAGATACGGAACGCATCCTACGCGAGTGGAAGCCCGCCGAAGGTAAGCTTCCGGTAGTCATTACCGAGCGCTCCGTCATGACGGACCGGTTCGTCTTTGCCGAAATGCTCCATCGCGAAGGGAAGTTGGACGACCTGGAGTGGGCCCTCTACATGAAATGGTACAACCACTATGCTGCGAACTTGCCTGTGAAGGGCATCATTCATTTAACAACATCTGCGGAGACGTCCAAGGAGCGCATTGCGACCCGTGGACGTTCTGGTGAGGAGCGCATCCCGATGGAATACCTGGAAAGCCTGCATGCTCAACACGAGCATTGGATGAAGAACGCGCATCTGCCTGTCCTGGAAGTCAGCACGGACCACGGACATTCGGTGACGGCGGCTGTAGAAGCTGTGAAGGCCTGGGTGCGTGGGATGGTAGATGAATCCAATGGCGTTTAATGATGCTTACCGCTGCGTGCGCACTATCTTCTTTTTCTGTTGAGAACAGTAGAAATGTCCACTCGTGCTAAGGCGAAATGGGTTACCACAGAGGGATTTCAGGATACGAGTCGCATGCCAACAGATAATCTTGGCATATCATACGATTCGGGATTTTTGCTGAATATAGGTTCATATGATGAGGAGCTTACATATATAAGTGCTGTTTGCATGGGTCCGCATCCACGATTTGCGGATATTGAATATATATACATTACAGGATATGCAACCACAAACGGTGTGGCGTATCCACGTACATGGATAAGTGATAGTACTTATCAACAATTGGACAAATTTCCCGCGAAAGTTAACGGACGTGGCCGTGGCATTTTTGTGGCACAATTAGGCTCAACAAACTCTATTGTTTGGGCGAAATGGTTAGACGGCTCTGCCGTGGATGAGAGCAGAGCCATATGCGCTAGTTCAGACGGACAATATGTTTACGTATGTGGATACAGTTCAAGCACATTGTATTTTTCGGCTACGAACAATCAGGAAAAACCTAATAATTCCAGTCAAGGTGCATTTATAGCATGTCTGCAAGCATCCGATGGGACATTATTATGGACACGCTGGCTAAATTCAGCATCCGGTCCAGATGTTGCCAATGCAATGACGTTGGATTCGGCAGGCAATGTTATAGTTGTAGGTAGTGCATCTGGTTCTATAGATTTAAGAAATTATACAGTAGCTCAGAAGAATCTATTCAAACCAAAACCTGGGGGATATTCAGGTGGTTTCATTGCTAAATTTGACGGAAATGGGAATTTATTGTGGGGCGATTGGATAGATTCACAAGGTGGAGATGAACCGTGCTTATGTGTTGCGACGGATAGTGCAAACAATATTTATGTCGGAGGCACATCAAGTGGAACCACAGGTTTCCAAGGAACAACTTTAATATTGCCTGAACGCCCATCACTTCGCAATACTGCTGGCTTTTTAATGAAAATATTACCCACTGGCACGAAAGTCTGGTCACGCTGGATTGACGGTGTAAATGAAGAAGATTATGCAGATAGAGTAACAGGCGTATGTGTATCAGGTGCATCCATTTATGTATGTGGAAGCGCGAGTAGTTCATCTATCCGATCGTTTGATGATAAAAACTTAGTGGGTGCAACCAGATTTGCAGCAAGAACACGCACTTCTGCAACTGGAAAATCAGCGGGATTCTACGCCTGTTATACGGATGCAGGTGCCTTAACATGGTCCAGAATGCTGGATGCTCCCGTTGCCGATACAACATCCGAGATAACCACATCCTCCATAACCATCCTTGGAACACAACTCCTCATTGGCGGTAATTCCAACGGCGGTACCACGGCAACCAATGGTTTAATTGCCGGACTCACGCAATTCACAAAAACGGGGACCTTTACAAACGGCTTCGTAGTTACAGCAGCTACAGATACAGGTCTCGCATCTAATGTGCGATGGATTGAAGGAACTGGTGGCGACGATTTTGTACGCTCCGTTGTTTTTAATAAGCAAGGTGAAATATATGTAGCAGGGGAATGTAAATCCCAACGCTTACTGCCTATCAATATAGTAAGGGCTTTCGCAAACATTGCAGGATATTTAATTAAGTATGGTATTAATTATTTTAAATTGGTTCAGGATTTCTATAATACCATTTACTTACCAGCAATCCCCTACATGAATACGAGCCGCCTGGATGCCAACACAATAGAGGTATTGAAATTTATTGATTCCACGGGAAATCCCACGGCGGCCTGGACTTCTGCGGATAGTGGCACAAAAATGCATATGCCATCGTGGGTTGCATGGGCATATGTGGATGTGGCAACGGTTTTACAAGCCAGTGCTAGCTCTGTTCTATCCAACATGATACCTATTATACCAATTGCGGTTAAGGCAAAATTGCCGACGGCGCCGGCATCCACCGTTCCAGCGACTTACATAGAGGCAACAAGCCTCGTAAAATCGTATTCTCAAAAATATCCACTCTGGGTATCAGGTGGCGAAGGAAGTCCGAATACACTTGCGTGGAGCAATGATGGAAAGGCGTGGACAGGTTTGGGAAATACAATATTCACAAGTCTCGTTTATAATGTAGCAACCAATGGACAGATATGGGTTGCTGTAGGCGGCGGGAAAAACACAATTGCGTGGAGTGTAGATGGTATAAATTGGAATGGTCTAGGGCTTTCTATTTTTTCCTTGAATGGCCATGGAATTGCTTGGAATGGGTCCATGTGGATGGCAGCAGGGTCTGGAACGAATACACTAGCATGGAGCAGAGATGGTATTAACTGGACGGGATTAGGCATATCCGTTTTTACTAGCTTTGGTTGGGGTCTTGCGGGCAACGGTTCTTTGTGGGTGGCCACAGGTTACGGTAAAAATACATTGGCATGGAGTGAGGATGATGGTAAAACATGGACAGGTCTAGGTACATCCATTTTTTCAAGCTATGGGATTAGTGCCGCATGGAACGGCAGTCGTTGGGTAGCAACAGGTTCAGGAGGAAATGCATTGGCCTGGAGCGAAAATGGAAAAATATGGAATGGACTTGGGACTTCTATATTCAGCGAATTAGGATATGGAGTTGCTTGGAGTGGAACACGATGGATAGCAGTGGGCCAGTATACAAACACTATTGCGTACAGTAATGATGGCGCATCGTGGACAGGTGTTGGTAATAAAGCTATATCATCTTACGGAATTGGCGTATCGTGTAATCCACTCCTATGTGTTGCTGTAGGCGGTGGAACACCACAAGCCGCTTGGAGTGAAGATAACGGTTTGACATGGACGGGTATTACCACGCCAATTATATATTCTAGTTATGGCAGAGGCATTGTTGCAACACCACTCTCTTATACTGGATTTGTCCTAGAGTCATTCAAACCACATATAAGCGCGCTCATAACATCCTACAATGCCGCTAAAAGTAGCTTGCCTGCCGCGCAAATTCCTGCGGCCTGGAACCTGGACTCTGCACAATATCAAACACTCATTGACGCTACAACAAAAACCGGCGGAACCATTTTTATTGCAAGACCAGGTGTATACCAAGATATGATTCCACCTCTTACAGGCGCAACTACTACAATTGCAGGGAATGCCGATGCAACAAAGAATGGGCAATACATTGTGAGCGCAAGTGGGTCAAGTCAGGGCAGTCCGTGGCAAGCATTTGATAATGATACATCCAGTGGTAATGGTTGGACTAGTCAAATATTAGCCAATCTTTCATCCTTTGATGCGTGGATACAAATACAGTTGCCAGCTCCTAAAACAATATGGGGTTTCGCCTTTCAGACAACCGCAGCTACACACGCACCAGAAACATTCCGTCTACAAGGTTCAATGAATGGGTCAACATGGAATACTATTGAGTCTCGTGCGGGATATAGTGGTCAAAACTTTGACGTTAAATTTGTAGCACCTACACAAACACCCTATGCATATTATAGACTGTCCATAACAAGTCGCCAAAATAAAAACTTGGAAGCTAAAGTAATATCCATAGCTGAAGTTATTTTATATGAATACACGGGTCAGATTGTTAACACTAAACAAGACCAGTTATTATCAATATACAATACATTCAAAGTCGCTTCAGATGGTCTGCAGGCTATTGCACAATCAGCCAAGTTCAAAACAGCCTACGAAGCTGCACGGCGATACATTGTGGCATCGGAACTTGCATCGGATACCATTCGGATACGCGATAAAATTTACAGCGCATCCGGTGCATATACTGTGGATGACCTACTCAAAGCGCGCCGTGATGTTATGAAAACCGTTATACAAAAATACGTGAACTTGAATCCAACACTATCACGCACTATTGACTGGAATACAATATCTTTATCCACAGCACCTACACAATTACCAGCACCATACAATACAATAGATGCAGCCGATGATACAACACTGCTTTCGTACGAGAATGATTTTTTACTGAATGCAGCTGCACCCATTCCACGCTGGACATCCTTCATATCAGGGATACGACAATACGTTTCAAACTATATTGAAACAGTTTACAAGCCTGCTCGCGATAAGGCATTCCCGTCAAAACCGGCTTCAGATTCCGGAAATTTCCTAACAGATGTAACAACTGCACGCGATTGGCGTTTTGCATATTTATCTGGTGATAACACGGATATAACTGCAAATGATATACGATATTTTATATCACCGGATGCAGCAGATGGACCGCGCTTAGCCGCAGCACCCTATAATTTAACGACGACGAAGACGGTGTCGGGGACAACACTCTACATGATACCATCGGAGTACTCATTTGTTGTAAGTGTTTTCCAACGCTACAAAGGCCTCGTGGACGCCCTTGCCTTCCAGAACGAATTCAACGCCGTGCAGCGTTACCTACCCGCCTCTGCTGCACCCGCAACCTTAACAGACCTCATTAATCAGCTTGTCGCTAGCTTTGATGACACGTATGAAAAATGGTCAAAACGTGCTACACTCACCACGGTAAAACCGGACGCGAATACACTTGCCGCTGATAAGGTCGCCGGAACCGATGGTGTGCGCGGAAAGTATACGGCGCTCTGGGAATCCCTCATAGGTGAAATAAAAACCATTACAAAAAATCATATCAATCAGGCCAAGGCGTTGCAAACGTGGAATGACACGGCCCAGGGCACCGCTGTACCCACCGTGCAAACAGCCTTTGCACCCACAGCTGCCACCACGGGCCTAAAGCGGGCCTAGAACCTGCCGTAAACTCTCAGCAACGACCTCCGCGGTGCGGCGTTGATAGCCCCCGCTCAGGGTCATAGCAATGGGAATGCCACGCAACCGACAGGCATCCCATACGAGCCGGTCACGTGCCAGAATCGTCTCAGCGGTCTGTTGGAGTCCACTGACGGGGTCGCCTTCCAAGGGATCCGTGCCGGCATTGTAGAGAACAATGGAAGGCCGAAAGGTATCCAAGGCTTTTGGCAGGACCTTGCGCAAGCGGCGCAGAAAGCGCGACCCTGTATCCGCGTCGTTGTAGTGGATTTCCGTGCCAATCCAGGGCGTCAAATAGGCGCGATGAGGGAAGAGTGTCGGGTCGTAGGCGTCCACGATATGCACACGGCCGGCTGTCACTTCGGCCTTGAGGTCCACCTCGTGTCCGTCGCCCTGATGGGCATCCAGGTCCACAATCATCACACGCTCCACAGGCCGTTGGCCTGGCCGACCCTCCAACAAACTCCAGGTCGCCGCTGAGAGGTCATTGAACATACAGAAGCCGTGCCCCGCGCCGCGGCTCGCATGGTGAAATCCACCGCCCACGTTCACAGCCCAGCCGTGTTCCAACGCCAGCCACGCCGCTTGCACCGTCCCAGAATAGTGCAGGCGCATCCGCTCCACAATGAATCGTCGTACGAGACATCGTGGTAGCCACCGTATTAGGCCGATTTCCAAAATGGCCGCAACATAAGAAGAGGCGTTAGGACCATGTAGAGAGTCCAGGTATTCCTTGCTATGCGTAGCTCGCAAGAAGTTCCACGGTAACGCCACGGGTTCCACGGTCCGCCCACCCACATCCAACATCTCAACAATGCGCTCAAACTTCCGTCCATCAAACGGATGCAGGCGCTCCAGGCCGAAGGCCTTGAAATTATAGCGGGGGGAGTAGACGATGGGAAGCTGTCCCTCTCTCATAGTAGGAATAGAAAGAAAGGTATTCATGGTATGATAGAAAGAGGAGTAGAGATGTGTTGGAAGAGGGACTTTACATATTCCGTGTTATGTCTTTCAATTTTTCAGCAAGGATGGATGTTTAAATGAAATTATGCCCTAACAAAGGTATACGGTGCGAGAATGAAATGGGTAGAAACGACACCTGATAAAATCGTAGCAAAATGGATAGCCAAGGGAAATCCTAGGCGTCTATTGGACCTCTCCTCGTGGATTCTGGATAATGATGAACTGCCAGATATTCCGGACGAAGTAGAGTTTCTTACAGTCAGTAATAGCACAGTGAAGGCGATTACCAAGCTACCACGAAACCTCAGGCGGTTCAGTTGCTCCCATACGGAGTTGCGTGCCCTTCCTTTACCATTGCCGGAAAGTCTGGAATACATAGATTGTCGCTGGTGTCCTGAGCTGAAACCCTTTGATATTCCAAAACATATCAAGGCGAAAACGCATTTCCAACAGCTCCTGGATGAACGTGACCGCGCCACACATGACGCGGCATACTTTATTCAAAAGTGGATAGCTGAAGGGAAACCCAACAAAGTCCTAGATTTGTCCTCGCTGGGGTTAAATGAACTGCCAGCATTACCGGCAACTGTTCGGAAGTTGGACTGTAGCCATAATCCCTTGAAATCTCTACATAATCTACCACCGCGTCTTCGCACACTAAAGTGTTGCGATACGTATGTTGAATACTTTGAGAATATGCCTTCTGAGCTGCGATATGTGCAATGTTCAGGAACGAATCTGAAAAGTTTGGACGGACTGCCTGATAGTGTTAGGTATATTTGTTCATCGTTTTGTTGCAATTTGCACAATATTAATAAGTTGCCGAAAGAGTTATTGCGATTAAACTTATCTAATTCGGATATAGAGAATATCGCATATTTCCCTAATAAAATAAAATTCATTGATATTGCAGATTGTTATATAGAATCCATACCTACATTGCCGGAATCATTGGTGTTGTTTAGATGTATAGTTGCACCATATTTGAAACATATCGCAAACTTGCCATCTAACCTAGAAGTGTTGTCATTGTTTTATACTAACTTATCGGCACTGCCTAAACTGCCTGACACATTAAAGATTGTTGACATTGATGTTGACAATCTTAACACTTATGCTAAAACAAACATTGCTGATATCTTAAAGAGAACTAACGAGAGGCCCGTGGATATTAAAAAATATTTACATTAACATTTACACATGTGTGATTGTATATGAATTGGCTTTCATTGTAGACAACCGTTTTGACTGCACAGATAGTTTTCTTGTATGTTTTATACGAGTTTTAGGTGTTGAACTGAATTTGCTATTTGCGATTTTTGTACAAGGATGCGATATGGATTTATGCGATGTTAATGGAAGATCAAGTGATAATTCGGAATTAAAATTTCAAGTTCACTCTCTGTTCCATCGGATGTATCTGCACGATGGAATAGTTCATTTAGCTTCTTTACAGTGATGGCTTCAAAAAAGTATCGCTGGGTTTTATGTACGTTGTTATTCATCCGTTTCTACTCAGACACATCAAATAAACTCCGGGCACTCAACATATCACATCATATTTTCAATATATGGTTGGAAATAAGACCGTAGAGTGTGGGGAGCGCAATATTGAACAGGAAAAGGGCGATTTTTGTAAGGAGCTCGTAATTAATGCGAACACCGAAAAAATTCAGGCCCAGCCGACGCACCTCCATGTACCGCATAATTTCCTCGTAATCGTCCTGGAGGACGTGGTGTTTATGGAGGTGATTTTGGATATACGTCTCCATATGGTTGAGTTTGCAAATACACATGAGATACCACGTGAGCCCCAGACATTTAATGATAACCCCAGGAAGCGCCACGGTAGATTTGCCTATCACGACTGTCAGGAGGTCCGCCGGTATATTCAGGCTGAGCACAAGAATAACCAGAAAAATGATAATATTCCAGCGATTTCCAATACGCCGATTTTTTTCATATTCTTCATCGTAGACTTTGAAAAACACCTCCTTTGTTGTGGTTTCCGTGATATCTGCAATATGCCTCCGCAAGGCCGCCGTTCTCTGCAGAAGGAGCGTAGCCGTGTAATAATAGACCGCGGAAGAGACGGCGAAAAAGATATACCATACAAAACTCATGAAGGCATGGGCGACATGTAGGGACCATGGATCGTCGCGATGTTTATCAAAGGCCACCCAACAAAAGTAGGCCCAATAGGCCATGTAAAGCCAATAGAATACCAGGGTGGCGATGCGATAGGCTTTTGGTATCGGAATGCCGTTTGCTGTATGGTAATCGGTGCGCAAGCGCCACAGGTAGTAGAGGGTCGGCACCAGCACAATGATATGCGCCGACCAGAACGCCGGTTGAAAAACATAGTAATCGGGATTCCAGAGTTCCGAAAAGGCACCAACGGTGGTGACCCCAAAAACGAGGAGGGGTGGTGTACGCCATGTCGCCGTGAGGCCGGACCAGCGGAACATACGCCGAGCATCATGCTCATGTGGAGCTGGCGACACTATCTGCGTATGTGGCGTAGTCGTAGTACTCGGCGATAAGGTCAGCTCTATCGCGGTTGTGTCGCTTGCCGGCGCCTCCATCTGTATCGGCTATATACTTCTGGTAATCCGAGGTCGTCATGGCGTACTGTAGGAGGATGTCGGTGCTGCGAGAAGCGTAGATATCCATACTGCCTTGGCAGTCAAAGCCTGTATAGTCGCATTCGCCCTTGTAAAAGACGTATACACCGTTTGTAAGGCGACACAAGGCGAGCCACGGCTCCTCGTCGTTTGCACCGTTGCGCACCCAATAATACTCTGCAATATTCTCGGGGAAATTCCCAATATCTTCATCGGGTTGTCCGACTATAGGGGAAACGTCACGTGCATAATCGCCATTACGCAGGAAAGAGAAGGGGTATTTTAGACCGTATATACCGGCTTGTAATTCGTCAGAATCCTGGGAACGCAAGGGGATGCCTAGTTGGCGTGTCTGGCGATGCGCCTCTTCTGCCGCCTCTCGGGCCGCTGCAGCCGCTGCAATACGTTCTTGGGCATCACGACGTTCTAGAGCCCACACGATTTCAGCCTTGTGCTGGAAGTTACGCACCGAATAAACCCCACGCTCTTCTGCAAGCGCCTTAAGCTGGGGAACGGTAAAGGATTGGTAATTCATTGTAGGAAATGTAGAAAGTGTAGGAAATGGGGTTGTGTAAGCGGGTGTGCGTGAGCAAGCAAGCAAAAAGAATGGTGCCTTTTATATGCTTCATTTTTTTCAATCAATGTACAACCGGGGTTATAGGGATGAGCCTGCTATCGTAAGGGATTTTACACATATCTGTAAGAACCTGGCGTACGACCTGTTTCTTCGTAAACATGCGCTCATGTTCAGCCCAATCATAAAAGGCTCCCCAGAAATCGGACCATGGCACAACATACTCCCCGTTTCCAACAGTCCATCGCATTAAGGCTAAGAACTGTATAATACGCTGCTTGGCGATAACGTTGGCCTGTGAATTCACCGGCTTAGTTTTTGGTAAGGACTGTTGTTGAAGGACACGGACACAGGAGGGACAATAGGCCTTGCCGGCATGGACTGCATATCCGGCAATGTCAAATGTGCGAAAGGATCCGAGTGGACAGTCGTAGTGGGGAACACCGGCTGCACAGCGGAATCCCTGCTGTACAAGAAGGGTATACTCGGTGATGGGAATGGAAGAGGAAGTGGACATTTGTAGGAGTATGTTGGAAATTATGGGCTGACAGAATTCCAGTGTTGATATTTTCGCATTTTCATTTTTTTCTCCAGGTATCCGAGAGAAAAAATTGAAGCACTCTTTTCTCCACCGACGGATATGCTGTGTTCCCTACACACATCCTATCATTCCTTTCTTCCTCCCTTCCTCCCCTTCCTTCCTCCCTCGCTTCGCAAACCCTTCATGGATATCCTCAAGAAATCCCTTCGTTCCTACATCGTCCGCCGCCGTCTTGCAGGTCCCACCTGTGCGTGCGGCATTCACATTGCGTGGTCCAGCTTCCCACGCCGGTGTATACCTGCACGGTGCACCAACAAACGCATGCTATGCGACTATCATCCAACCCTGTCCACCTTTTGGGAAACCTCCTTACTGCACAAAAAGGAACTGACCGTTGCCGAGTTTCGTACGGAAATTATCCGCAACCGTGCATATTACAACCAGTCTAAGGTAGGACTGGTGTTCTTTCATGCGCTAAAGAGGGGCGAACCTTATGTATTGGCCCTTCTGACTATACCATCCTATACCTCCGTCTGGAAGCGTGCAGGAACCGCGAAAGTAGCTGAGCTCTACCTGGACTTCCTACAGCGTGGCTTCGCTCAAGCGGCGGCCCTCTTGCGCTCCTGGTCGGCATGGGGACTCTCTGCCCAGGGCTTCCGCACCTTTCTCCAGAGGGCAGGGTTCACCCTATCGCCTCTGGTACGCGATGAACTCCGTCAGCCCGCCTACGCTACCATGCTACGTGCCTACGTGGGCGAGGAATCCTTGAAACATCGCCCTGTGCATATTCCCATCTTCAGGGTCCTTGCCGATATTCCCAACACGCTGCGCGCTGCCCATTGGCATCTGGCGACATTCTGGTTATCTACGGTGCGTTCCAAAATCCGCCATTGGAGGCTGGCGCATACCTTCAAGCCTGTGCCTCCCTACATTCCCAACACCGATAGCTTAGATGTGTTGGTTCAACGGAATCCGCGATGCGTCTCTTCCCCTGTGGAGGAGTTCAAGCGCTGCTGCGCAGCAGCCAAAGCGATGCATATACCTTCCGATATCCCAACAGCCTGGTTGGCTTTAGAAGGGACACACACACCTCTGTTGGAAATGTGTGTGCGCCTAGGTGCATGGCGGCTTGCCTTGGGCTCTTTATTGCCTGTTGTACTGACTACTGAAGACGCAGATCATACAGTCATGAATGTACTTATGGGACTTGCAACTATGTTGGAAGCCGTGCCACCTACAGGATCCGAGGAACACGACTACTTGCGCAAGACGCTTCTGGGAATTCTGGAGAATTACGATTACACTCTCAACAACACGCATGTACAATGTATGGCGCTCCTGTACAAAGCTGTATGCCGCGACTTCCACGATTTCTACACGTTCCTCAATAGCGCATGGGTCTTTGCATATTGTCATGAACACCGCTCAGAACGCCTCCTGGAATTCCTGGCCGCTGAATATATCACGGATGCCGATTGCGTATCCATGGCGCGTCATCCATCGGTTGGCATTCTTGGTGCCCTTTTCTGGGAAACCCGTACTGTCCAAAAACGTTACGCGGCGCTTCGTGAAACCGCCTGCTCTAAAATCGGCACATTTCTGTTGGCATGTCGTACACGCCTACAGCAACGTCTTGTTATGCGACAAGCGGCCATTGCCGCACACCGTCACGCCTGGGAATCCCTGGTCATAGTGTGGCGCTGGTGGAAATCACCCCTTGTCGCCTGCCCCATTTGTATGGAGGGGCCTGGGAAGCCCATGGCTGTCCTACACAAGGATAGGCGCCATGCAATTTGTAGAGAATGCCTGGCGGGTGTGCAACGTTCTGGTAAGAACTGCTGTCCCCTGTGTCGCGAGACGCTGGGGCTGCAACAACCTTCCCTTGCAAATACCGTAAACATTGGTTCGGATTACGATGAGTATGAGCATTACGACTATGTAAGGGACCTCATATACTATTCGCGAAATCCAAATCCAAATGGCTATGAAAGTGACAGCAGCTATGAAAGTGACAGCATATACTATTCTTGAACTCCGAGTGTTAGGAACTTGGTATGATGCATATATGTTTATCTAATTACAACTAAGCGTTTATATTTCGTCTAGCTAATTCTTGTAGAACCGCGGCATGCTCAACATCACCCTTGGGTGGCTTGCAACAACCATATGCTACCGAATCCAAGTAGCGTTGGCAGAGCGTATCTAGGAGCGGCCAGTTTTCACCGGCAATCGCCAGGTTACCCAGGACGTTTTTTACCGGCTCCGAGGGACGGTCGCGCACCCAGCCGTAATTGACAATCATTTCCGTGTAGTCGCCGAGGTAGAACTCAAAAATATCTGGATGGTCAAAGAACACCAGGGAAAACAGCTGCTCATCGGCATGACCGAGACCTTTAGCCGTCATCTCGGTAAACTTGGCTAACACGGCCTCGCAGAACCGTGACATATACTCCTTGGAACCCGTGAAGAAACCGCTGCACATCCCACAACGTCCCCAGCGGTAATACTCGTCCAGGTTGGCAAGCCATTTACGGGGCTGGTAATCAATGTAGCACGTGGAGAACTTGTCGCGGAACTCCGACCAGATGAGAGGAAAGACGACACCGCTCTTCCAGCTCATACGCTCAATACAGATATTCACCCATGCGAAATGTGTAGAGTTGAATACGTTTTCAGCCATGGCCTGTTGGAGCATAGCGTAGCGGAGCATACAGAAGAGGTAGTATGAGACCGTATTGCGGGGGTCCGCCTTGTAGTTGCGTGCCTCGCGTGTGGCCGTGATAAATTCGTAGTTCGCCTGCACGAGCTCAAAATCCCCAAACTCCTTGACAATCCAATGGGTTTTTTCCCGCAAGTGTGCTGGTCGCATGGCCTCTAAGGCGGCCTTGCTATCAGCATCGCAAAAGACGACCAAGTTGATGGGGAGCGCCATGGTCATATTGGCGTGCTGCATGTAGTAGGCCTGAGGACGTGCCTTAATTTCCGCCGAGGCATCAGGGCGCTTTGTGAGGTTGAAATAGGCGGTCACGGCGGTCCAGGACTTTTCATCGGCGTCATTACCCTTGGCAATGGCTGCACGTGAAGGCGCTCTCTCTGAAACCTCTACTATGGTTTTGCCAAAATGTACGATGCCCGTGCCACTCCAGTGGCCAACCAGGGTGGCATCTACCTTATCCGCATCCTCAACATGGTACCAAAAGTGGTCGCGCATCCCCTTAAAATACCAGATATCGTCGCATACAAGAAGACCCTGGTAGCCCTCCGCCTTGAGCCAGTGGTAAAACTCCAGCTCCATGGGTCCGTCGTGGGGGTCAATATCCATGAAGATAACCGCAGCGGACAGGAGGCGGTCACGCCATGCCGCCCTTACCGCGGGATCCCAGAGATTCTCCTTATGAAACTGGATATCGCGATTGGCCCACTTCGTCATCTTCCATTCCTGGGCGAGCCGGTCGTCAATATCAAAGGTATGGACGGTATTGGTCATATTGTAGGAGAGGGCGAGAGCTGATGACCCACGGTGTGTACCAATATCAATCAGAGTACGGCCACATACCTGGCTAGAAAGGTAGGCGAGGAGGCGATAGTGTTGGTTTCCCGCGAACCCAATGAATTCCTCGCGGTCATTGGCATCTACACAGCGTGCTGCGAACTCCGTGAGGTCCACGGCATCTATGGCCGTTTGGGAAAGGCGTAGAGGAGCGAGGGGAATAGAGAAGGCCATGTAGATATTAGAGGGATTTCAAGGGGGTGGCCTTAAGTACGCCTATAGGCTAGATTGCTCCGATTTTTATTGAACACACCCAACAACCACTCTAGATGCGCGGGCTGTTGAAGGCATGTATCGTATAGTAAAATGCCATCGCGATTACATAGTTCATCTTGTAATCGCGAGGCTGTAGCGAGATTCTTTACACATTCCGTAATGAAATCTTCTGCCTTGTGAAAGCACTCTCGTTCCGTAAATGGCATACTGACGAAAGACACACTAGGCCTTCAGTGTATGTAGAGCATTTAGGTATTCGCCTCAAGACTTGCGGCTGCTACGATTGCTTTTAGCCGACGCCTTTTTCACCTTGCGGGTCTTCTTACGTTTCATGTAGCGGCCACGAGTTAGTTCAGGTGTCATAGAGCGTGCAGGTGTTCCCAACACAGGTCCATATGTCGCCCTATTGCTATTTACGCTTGACCGTGTTGAGGCGGTTGTGGAGCGGGAGGAGGAAGAGCCACGTTCCTTGGCCATTTTCTTGAGTGCCCCAATCGTCGTGAACTTCGGTGGCTCTCCGTGGAACGCCTTACCAAAGCACTTCTTGACCGCCTTTTGTTGGGAGTACTTCCAGGCAGCCTTGCGTGTCTTGGCCTTCGCGGCGACGCAGAGGCCCACACGACGTTCCACATCCTTCATCGCTGCCTTGCGGGTTTTCATGCGCGCCTTACAGTCCGCAATGCGCTCCTTGTAATTCGCCTTGAGCGTGCGCTTGCGCTCCGCCAGCTCCTTCTTCGCGAGTCCCTCCTCTTCCAGGGCCTCCAGTTCTTCGGCCAGACCCTCCTTGAGGGTGTCCACATCGCAATCCAGCTCCTCAACATTCTCGTCGTCCATCTCCTCTGCCACACATTCCGCAACGATGTTACGGTCCGTTATGAGGTCCGCACCGCTCGCCACAACCTTTACACGGTTAAAATGCGGTTGCGCGAATGCGGTAGGGTCAAACTCACGGTTCAGGTAACTGATGAGACCTTTGGCATGTGACTGGAAGAAGGCCTCGCCTTCCTTGGTAATCGTGCCGTCCTCGCGGGTGTACTTGACGCGGAAGGCCTCCACCGTGGGAAGGCGCTTGCTCTCCTGGGGAATCAACAAATTCAACAGACGGAAAAGGCCCTCAGGATTATCGGTGATGGGCGTCGCCGTCATGAGAAGGACCTTCACGGCATCCTTACCACTGACGCGGTAGGAGTTGTGGATAGCCGCGGCAATCTTCTCAAAGTCGGCCATCTCGGACGCCTTCAGGTCGCCATCCAGCAACTTATGGACTTCGTCAATAATGAGGAAGGTCTTGCGGAGGGGGTCGGCGGCACCATTGCGGTCACGCAGTACTTTGCCAAGCTTCGTGATTTGTCCCTTGCGCTTCCCCTTTTCCACGGGAATCAAGGCGTTCTGGAGGGACCTGTAGGAAATGGGGTCAAACCAGGCCTTTCCGAGGAGACGCTTGCGGGTACCGAGGCGTGCAGGGAACTTCTTGCCTTTGTTGACATACTCCTGCATAGGAATGGAACATACGGCGCCGAAGACGTTCTTCCAGACATCGGCCATCAGGGAATTGCGGGTTACCCACAAAATAGAGTAGCCCGCTTGTTCAAACGCCGTAGTAGCCGTGGCGACAGCCGTGCATGTCTTACCGGTTCCCACGGAGTGCCAGGCGAGCAGGCCCGCGAAGGGGCTCGTGGGCGATAGGTAGTGACGTACGAAATCCTGGGATTTGCTGAACTGCACGGGTTGCCCCATGATGGGGGCGGTATCACAGCCACTCTTGACAACGGGTGCCTCCCATCCGTAGGCAGCGTAACGCTTGCGAATGAACTCCTGAAATTCCGCGAAATCCGCCTTCTGGGCCATATAATCGGCCTCTACGGCGAGTTCATGGGCTTCAAAGAATTCCGCGAGGTCCGGCATTTCCTCCAGCTCTGCCTTGCTCAGACGGCGCGGCTTCTCAGGGAGCGGAAAGAGCTCATAGTAGGGCGTGCGGGGGAGACCACGTGCCGAATCCACCGACATAGCAGGGGAATTTGGTGTAGCAGCAGGTGTAGAGGTTTTTGGCTCAACGACAATAGGTGTTGCAGTTTCCTTCACACTGAGGGGCTTCGTGGCACTCACCTTGCGACCCAACAGGAGGTCCTGCATCACCACCTCATGTTTCTCTAACATCTTACACAACTCGGCACGGTCTGCACCACTTACACCCTTGATACCACGGGCCTTGAAGGCGGCCTTGATGGTGGGCACAGTAAAAGGGAAGAACTTATTGGAACGCGGCATACACTTAGCGAGCGTCATGTCCGCTGCAGGTTTCACAGAGGTAACGCCGCCCGTTTGCGGATTGACCGACATAACAATAGCCTCCTCCAGGTCCGTTAGCTTGTGAATATCAGCCTGCATCTTGAAGTTGTTGATTTTGTAGGCGAGGTCGTAGTCCACCGCGGACTTAATGGCGAGCACAGTCAGATTGCGCGTCATTTCCAACAAGCCGAGGTCCAACCCCGAATGCGCCATCATGTACTTATGGGCGTCAAAGACACGTTCGCGACCGGATTGACGGAATGGGTACATATTGCCGAACTGGGTTTCATATAGGAAAACCTCTAAAGGCCAGCCGACGTTGGGGACAAAATTCAGACCACGTTGCCCACAGTAGCGCGTAGCGCGACCCACCGCCTGCTTGAGGTCCGCCTCTGTAATAGCCGGCTCCATCAAATGCACATACTTCACATCGTACAAATCAATACCCTCCTTGAACTTACTGTCCAGAATCATGAAACGGATTTGCTCGCCATGGATATTGTCAGGGCGCGCATTGAAAATGCCGAGCATCTGCTTGCGTACATCTAGACCGAGCTGGGACTTCCAGAGGGGATTACCCTGCAAGAGACCCACACGTTGGGAGCCCCCCTCCACAGGCTGATGGGTAGCCAGGGTAATCTTGAGCTTCTTGGTTTCTTCCATCTTGTACTGCGGCTTGCCATCTGCCCCCTTGATGGGCTTCTTATCCGTCCCCTTCACAACACGGCGACGGAATCCCTTCTCCGCCTTGAAGAGCAGGTCATACCCGTGGGCGCCTAGGAACGTACCAATCGCCTTGGCACCGTACGCACTGCTACGCAAATCCGTAAAGATAAAATGCTTAAAGAGCTTTCCGTGTTTGCGCATATCCGCGGCATCCAGGCGCTGTATGGTTTCCAACAGGGTACGGAACTTAGAGGACATGAGGGAAAGGACCTGTTCATCCGGCTTCTTTTCAGCCCAACCGGGTGCATTGAAGAGTTGACCGCGTTTGTAAGGAACCGTGGCCGCCATATCACGCACGCAGGCGGCGAACTTGGAGATGCGACCATCTTCCTCTTCTTCGTTGTTGTTGGAAGCCGTAGACCGTATAGAGGCTGATGTGGAAGGCGAAGGTGAGGCGGAACGCGGTTGCGACAGCGGTGGCGAAGCCATACGAATCTCTGCCATGGACGGTGATTTTACGTCCTGGATGCGAGGTGTGCCTGTAGGTATTGCGGTAAGGCGCTTGGCTGTCGGTGCTCCCAACATGGTCGCTAAAATATCCTGGCCCTTGCGGACGCGGTCATAGACTGCGCGCGTGTAAAGTGTCACGGTACTTCTAAGGGTTTCCACGTCCACCTTGGTTTTTTCGCGTTTTTTAGGACCACCCGCAAAGGTTTTACCGATGGACTGTTTCTTACCGTCAGCGGTAATAGCATCATACGTCACAGCATACGCATACCATTCGCCGCCGCGCTGGAGCTTTTTGTAGGTGATGTTAAAATCCACGGGCAAGTCCTTGAGTTTATCAAAGATGGAGATGCCGAAATTATTGTCGTAGAGATACAACTTGCCAGCACAGAGGAAGGATACGACGACATGTCCCACTTTCTGCCCCTTTATCTCAACATTCAAATGACGCGCAGCGGGCATGTATCCACTCAAGTCTTTCTTTTGCGCCTGGGCGGCAAATTCCTTTCCGTAGTATTGCCATACATATTTATCCATGGCCAATTCAATAACGATATCATCGTCTACTGACAGGGCGGTCAGGATAGCCGGTATAGCATGGCTCGTGATACCCCCCTTTTCAGTGACGTCTTTGCGGCCTGCGCGTTCAAAGGTGCGTTTGCGGAAATCCTCCACCCAACGGGATACCATGGGGCACGTGAGTTCCTCGGTGGCCTTTGCTCCTAACAGGAAAAAGAGAAGCATGCGCGTTATGTAGGTATTCCAGATGGGCTCCAGTTTCCAGGTGGCTACGTGCGCATAGAAGGCATCCGTATCTGCGACGCTAGCGGCCTCCAGGTTCTCTAGGCAGCCGAGGAGAGCCGAGCGCATGACGCGGCCCAAATCGGGAGCGTAGGTGAGTCCAAACATAGTGGAATCCACCCAGCAGTTATCAGGTATTGCGGGGAACGCCCTGGAAGGGCAGGTTTCCCGTAATTCGGCGCGGACCCGCTTATAGTCCGCGGTAGTAATAGGCAGGGGCATTCTCTAGAGAGGCTCAAGATTAGAAGCCGAACGTGCTGGTGCTTGCCAGCATAGGGCGCACCTTGCTCGCGTCGTCGTACTTCGCATTGCACTGGATATTAGGTTCAGGGCAGGCTTGGACGGCGACGGCGGGGCAGGCTGGGCACGCCTTGGGTTCTGGGCATTTCACAGTAGGGCAGCGGGGTCTAGGGCAAGGTGGGCATTCGCCAATCTTACAGGGCTTGGAGCATGTAGAGATACAGGGAGGGCAGGCGGGTACCGACGTCTTCAACACATACTTACTCATATCAGGTTGAGGCGGGCACTCCGTCTTGAGCATGTACTTGGACATATCGGGTAAGGGCGGGCAGGGTGGCACAGTGGCCTTGAGTACCCATTTACTGGGGTCCGGCTCAGGACAGCGTTCCTTGATAAATTGTACATCACTAGCGCTCGTAGGGCATTCGGCATCCTGGAATCCCTCCGCCGCAGCAGCTTTTCCGCGCTTGAGGCCGATAGCGTATCCCACAAGTATTAACAGGATTGCTGCTAATAGGAACACTCCTGGTCTAATGTTCTTCATATTTCCTTCTATCTAATTCGTCTACAATAAATTGCCGTTGTATTGGTCGTCTGGGTCATATTTGGGGCACCCGAACATTTCCGGGTACCAGGAGCCCCATGTATCACCGAGGCGGTTGCAGACCATGGCGTAATTGCCACGCCACGAGTAATTCGCGCTTACCTCGGTCGGATTGGTAATGCAGCCGAAGTCCGTGGGGGAACCGATGCCGGCGTTCTTGATTTGCCGACACAGGGCGGCGGCGCGCTCTTTGTAATCCATGCCCCCTACAGCCTGTGTATTGAAGGCTGCACTGGAGGCGCGATGGCGAATTTGGTCATCGTTTAAAACAAAACCGGGACGCACACGCACATCCTCGCTATCTTGAGGAACACCGGCAAAAAGACTGTAGCCGGCACCCGCTTTTACGGGCGGATTCGTATAAACGCGGTCATCCTGCCTGTACGTGGTGGCTGCGGTGCTCGCGGTACGCGTATGTTCAGAGGCGGGGCGTTCCTTGTAGGTCGCGGTGGAAGTCGCAGCGTTGTCTTGGGGCAGCTTGGTATTCTTAATGATGGCGGTCAGGACATCCAATTCGTGTGTTAAGACCTTCTTTACATCATCGGGAATGGGTTTACCGGATTGTGCATAGGACATGATGCGTTTTTCCAGGGATTCCAGGCGGTCAAGGAGGTCGTTTTTCTGTGACAGGGCAGGGTCAAACGACATCTCGTAGCGCCACTTCACATCCTGCACACCCTGGAACATCGCCTGTGGGTCAAAGGGCATGCCGCCTTTGGGTAACTGGTTTCCTACAGATACTCTGCCACTAGTAGTTATGCCATTAGTACCTCCTACAGTGCCGACGTTAGTGGTACTACTTGAAGAAGGCCTGCCAGCTGTGTTAAAGAGATCTGGATAGGCACCTGGTGCTGCACTGGGTCTACCAAGTGATTGAAAAAAGGCTCTTAAGTCTTCGCCACGCACTGTGAAGTTATTCTGATTTAATTCTCCTGTTCGTAGCTTTTCAAGAAGGCCCTGAATATCAGCAGATAATAACCCGAGTTGATTCACTTTAGCAATGATATTTATATTTGTAGCAGCATCTTGCATACCCTTTAATGCTAATACTTCGGCGTCAATGCGCGAGAGAAGCGTCGTTAAGTCAGTGTATATAATAGTTCCCGTCATAGGATTTACTCTATTCGTTGTTGTAGGTTCCACATCAGGTGTAGGTTCTACTACCGGTGATGAGTCTACTACAGATGAAGGTTCCCTTGCTGGCAAAGCTGATGAAGGCTCCCCTGCTTGTGCTGGCGAAGGTTCCCCTGCTGGCGAAGGTTCGCCAGCTTCCGCTTGATAAAAGCCCTCAATAAGTCTACGAGCAGACCACATATTCCTTATTCGGGAGTGGGTTTTAATTCCGCTTGCAATTCCCGTATCTTACTCAAAAACAAACTACGATAGCTGGAGGGCATCGGCGAATCTCCATACGAATACGCCAATACTCGGGATTCCATTGTATCTAGTGTATCCTGCATTTCGCGATGTTTTGCCGCCTCAATGTCGTAATTCGCCTCCAATTCCCATTTGAGATTCTGGATATTTTCATACATCCACTGTACAAGTTCCTGGCCGGATGAGGTAGGTTCTACAGCAGCTTTTGTTGCTATGGTTGCTGGTGCTGGCGCAGCAGGTGCAGGAGCAGGTGACCCCGTAAGCCCCAGGCTACTCGGACTCCGTCCTTCGGGGTCAAAGAGGTCCGGTACATTTTCACTGGTTGTCAAGGTGCGTAGGAACGTCTTTGCCACCGCCGGAAAAATCGCCACATTCTCAACACGAATCTCACCACGCTCTACACGCCCCGTAACGTCCGCTAAATTATCGGCGAGCGCCTCCAGCTGACTCTGTTTGAGTCGGAGGGTTGCCGACGCCACCCGCAAATTGACCACGCGCAGCAATTCGCGGTCCACGGCATTCCGTAGGAGTTTCAGGTCCCCCACAGTCAGTGCCTTCTTCCCCATGATTTCCACCTGCGGCACGGCCACCGGTGGAGGTCCGATTTCCGTTGCTCCTGCGAATGTACCGTAGCGCTTGCGGAGATACTCGGAGGAACTCACCGCTGTAGGCGCGGCCACACTCGTATCATAATCGTTTCGGGGAGCACGAATCTGTGTTGGTCGTTTATACTGGTCAAAGGATGTCCCCATACGGCGCAGTCGGTCTGCCTCGTATTGAGATGCCGACACAGCATCCTTCAAGGGTGCTATGTATGTAGCTTTTGATGGCGGTCGCTTTGCCATACTGCTCTTTACAGTGGCACCCTAAAACTTTATTACATATATAACTTTACAAACTGACTCACGGGTTTATTGCACATTGCACATTTTTTATTTAGTTTTGTATAACACTCGCTGCAGAATACATGTCCACACGGGACACTGCATTGTTCAGGCTTGTTTTCCAAACAGATGGGACAGTTTGATACAATATTGGTTACGGCATCGGTGCCGCCAAACTCGGATTGAATTATTTTTAACAAATCCATAATCTTTTCATATTTTGAAAGTTGAATGGATACGTTTGCTTTCGTTTGTTCAAGTCTTTCGGTCTCAGAATACCGCCAATTCAAAGTAGCACTATGGATAGTTTCCTCAAGGTCTTTACACATCTTAATAATTGTGGAATTATCATCAGATGAAAGAAAAGGATTGCAGTCTTTTGACAAACGACTCTCCTGAAAATAGCATAATAATTCTTTTTGTTTTAACAAATATTCATTTATAGTTTTATCGTGTTCATCAATGCCTTTCTGAATAGTTGCAAGTTCTGCATTAAGTTCTTTTATTGTTTTATTGGTTGTATAAAAATCTGTTGAGATGGATTTCAAGTCATATTCAACAGATTTTTCATTAGCATAATCTATTTCTCTTTCCATGAGTTTCATCTCATACGCTTCTTCTAAAGAACATGATTGGTTCAATCTGCAAAAAGGAGCAATAATGCTTGTAGAAGAGGGTTCATTAATATAATACGACTGAACTTCCATAGAAATTCTATTTATCATCGTTGATTCAGTTCCCTTTAAGCGGGTATGTGCGCAATAGACGCAGACCTTCGCGGTATTCCCCAATGAGCCCATCTACCAACACGTCGTAATTGCGCATATTGGGTTGCGGCGTTTTATAGAGGTCGGTGTAGGAAGCCACGTTATTTTTGAGGTTCGTTAAAAACAACCGGTCGTTCGCAATGGCGCGCGCCAGATTTCGTATAGGCCATTCGCTCATGTAATAATTCATCGTTTCCAACAGGGCATTGTGCTTCGTATTCGTCACTACCTGACCGCTCACCTTCGGAACCGCCTTCAGGAGCTGGATACCGCGTGAGTAATTCCGAAGAGCACCGGCCGTATCCTGGAGTACAAAGGCGTTTGCCTGGTTGCGCTGAAGTAGCTGTACGAAGTTGAAATCGGCGCTGGACAATTTGTAGAGGTCCGCAGTAACATAGACGCGTTGGAATTCGTCCAGAACGCCCTGGAGATTCGCGTCTAGCGCAGTGGCTACCGTCGCACGTGGCTGCCCAACAACGAGTGCCTTGAATTCCGCGAGAGCCGCCCTATAATCCTCTAAAATGCCTTGCACCTCTACAGCCCCTACAAACTCCCCACTCAGGTAGCGCGTCTTCTCGCCGATTTGTTGAATACGTGCGCGGAGCTGGGGTGAAAGGGTGGTAAACAGCGTCGTATTTTCCGTGAAGAGGATGTTGAGTTCACGGAGCACGGCAACGGCCGCCTGCTTCGTCGCCGCGGTCGCCTGCTGCTGCTGGACATTGGGGGCATAGCTAGCCAACGCGGTTACATAGTTGGCGTATTGTGTCCGCAACGTAGCGACAGTTTGCGGACTCACATCGGCCGCACCGAGCGTATCCAAATCCCTATCCATCATACGGGTATCCAGACGTAAATAAGACGGGAGAGCATCCACATTGGTTATTTGTTGGTAGTTGAGGCGGAACTGTCGGATAGCCTGAATAGCCTGGGCTACCTGGTCCTGTTTTGCGGCAACGAGCTCCTGTTGGAGCTGGGCGCGCAGTCCTTCGTATTTCTGCCGCAACGCATCCAAATCGGTTAGGGAGACGGTTGGATTCTGGCTGCTCTGAATATCCGCTGGCAATTGGAGGGTCGCATTGCGCAGAGCCGCCGTAAAACTGCCGGCGGAGGCTACATTGGCCTGGTACAGCTGTGTGAAGAAGTTCATGGCGGTCAGGGCAACCGTTTGTTTCGCCGCACGGTCCTCGGCGGAGGCCACAGCTTGCCCGTATGTCAGGGAATCCGCGGTGTCTTTGTAGAGTTTCGTGATGGCCCTGGCGGTTTCCAGGGTTGTCGCGGTATCCGCTAACGTAGCACGATTGCGTGTAGCCGTGTCGCGTGCCGCAACAACCTGGGGATAATTGGCCAAGTCAATGACTTTGGTACGCAACTGGGACTCAAAGGCGATAATGGCTGCGTTGGCCTCCTGCTTCGCCACGGCCAGCGCACTGGCCGCGGCTTCACGGGCCTCCTCCAGCTTCGTAGAGACTTCGTAATTCATCTGCATGTAGCGCGTGCGCAACGCGGTGAGCGCCTCCAGCGTCGTCGCCACCTCAGCAGCCCTCTTATCCTCGCCGGGTTTGGCGGTAGATACTGCGGCCGTAAATCGCACCGCAACATTCCCAACACTCCCTACAAGTCCCTCAAACGTCTGTATCATCGCGAGGACCTCGGCGCGGGCCGCCGTCACATCCGTAGACGCGGGCAAGACTCCCGTCAATACGGCCGTGAGTTCCACGTAATTCCGCAACATATCCCGCATTTCCAACACACTCGCTCCGCTCTCCACCTTCGCGAGGTCGCGTTGAAGCGTGGCGGCAGCGAGCCGTACACGTGTTGGGACAGTGGCTTTCTTGGCCTGTGCTGATGTAAGGGCGCGTGTAAAGCTGGCCACGGTATCCTGAAGGGCCTGCTTAACCGCGGCACGGATGCGGCCACTCAGGGTGGCATATTTCCGTTGCAGGGAGCTCTGGGTTGCCGCGGTAGTCTTGGGGTCACCGGCGGTTTCCTTATCCGTGGCGACATCGCCATCTAGGCCGACGAGGCTAGGGGCCAAGGACCCAAGGGTGCGAGCGGTTTCCAGGTCGGCCGTGGCCGTTGTAATACGCAACAGCGTCTCATTTTGCACGCGCAGGGACTGTATGGCCGTCTGGGAGTTGGCCAACGCTCGTTCACCGGCCGTGCGTGCATCGGCGTATTTCTGGGCCAGCTGGGCCATGTCCGTGTTGGATTTAGTAGGCAGCGTGGATAAATCGGCCTCCACGGTTCCGCCAGCCGATTGCACGGACTCCGGCAAAAAGGAGTCCGTTTTATCGGAGACCGCCTTTTGGTAGCATTCCATGAAGGTGTTGAGAGTGGCGGCCACAAAGGCGGTGTATTGTGTCTGAATACTAAGAAGTACGGAAGTATATTGAGCGAGGGACTGTTGAATCATTGGAACCGACCTTACACGTGGTAGCGCCGACCGGACTTGACCGATGGCCTCCAGGCTAGGAACATCGGCACTATACACAAAGGTGTTTCCGGTTACCGCGTTGATTTCTTGCACGAGCTTCTCCATCTTATCCAAGACCTGGCGGACCTCGGCGCGTGCCACCTCCTGTTCTACGCTTGCCGAGACATTCGCATAACGTGTCATAATCTCCAACAGTTTCGCGAATCCAATTGCTTTGTCCGCGACCCGCTTACGATTGGCCTCCACGTCGGCTTGGGCGGCCTTCACATCCTCGCTCACGAAGTCGGCGAGTCCCTTCTCCGTAATGGTCGCATACATTTTGATGAAACCGTCGTCAATGATTTGGGCCGCATAGGCATACATGGCGTCCAACAGCTCCTTTTCGTGTTTTGCGTACATATCAAAGTACAGCAAAATCACCTCAAAGGTCTTCGCGGCAGTGAGCTTTCCCTTATCAAAGGTGGCCTGGGCGGTCACCTGTAGAAGAGTGCCGGTTGTCGTGCGGAGGAGAACGCCGCCACCTAGGTTAGCCACCTGCTGCACATGCGCAACATAGGCATCCGCGGCCTGTCCGGCCATTTGACGTGCCTTCCTGTACATGAGGCCGTCCGCGGGGTCGGATTCGGTAACGATGCGGGCCTGTAGAGCGCGATACTTTTCTACGAGGGCCCTTGCAGCAG
>JACCDY011032679.1_pt1 | contig 36888 bp, 30 predicted proteins | sample 7446391 | NCBI WGS metagenome assembly JACCDY01 (sample SAMN15323451, study PRJNA562643) | freshwater metagenome | isolation source: river surface water | place: USA:Blue River Watershed | collected 2017-08-18 | reverse complement strand
GCTATCATAACATTCCATAAATTAAAGTTGTAAAGAACGAGTGGTAAATATTATAAATTAATTAATCAATTTTTATTAAATAAACCGGACAAATCTTGTTTTAGTTGTTCCAGCCTTTTCCACCATAATTCAAACTCAACGTAATCCTCAGATATGATGTCTGAATTTAAATCCATTCTAACTGTTTCAAATTCAAAGTCAAAATCATTTGGTTTTATTGAATTTAACCAACCAAATACATATGTAACAAAATCGGGATCGGTGGATAATTTATGATAAGAAAATTTATCACCGTGATTTTTCCAAACCATTTGATTTGATAACTTGCCATTAATGTCGGTTGCCTCGTACATTTTAAATTCATTTTCAATATTTAAAAATATTTCTCGAATTGTAAAGTATAAATTGTCTTCAATTGATTTGGATTTTAAATAAGCACCATTACATGCCATTAAATATTTTTTATTATTTCATGTGACTCCAACCATTGAACAATATAATAATTCTAATTAAATTTGCTTATTTATCAATTTTTTTAATTAAAACAAAATTCTAAATAAACAATGATAAATTTTTTTCACATTGTGCTTTTCCAATAACATAAATTATAATATAAATATTTGGACTTGTTGACTGTCTTGTTAAAACCCATCTTAATGTATTAAATACTTGAGTTTTATCAAAGCCATTGGTATCAATAAACTGGTTAATTTGTTTAACTATTTGGTTATAATCAGTATAATCAATTAAGTCAAATAAATCAGCTAACTTGGCAATAACTAATGGATCTTGTTTAGGTACTACTAACTGACAGTCTGGTTCAGTAAAATACTTTACAAATATATCTTGGATTTCAACTAACGTGTTTGCACGTTGGACTAATTCGCTAAATGCTTTATTGAATTTTTCAATGGGAATATTTGTATTTGGCATTGCATTAATCAAATCAACTATTTCTTCAGGAAATTTTGATTTAATTATTGTTTTATTAATTTTATTTAATATACCCATATCAAATTTTGATACTGATTTACTTATTTTTTTTATGTTAAATTTACTTATTGCATCAGACATATTGGAAACGTTACTAATTGAGCATCCAAGTGAATACAAATAAACAAGTAAAGCTTCCGGTAAATATCCTAGGTTTTTAAATTCATCTACACCAACAGCTCCGTGCCTTTTAGACAATTTTGTTCCGTCTTGACCATAAATTAGTGGCATATGAGCATATTCTGGAATTGTCCAACCACACCCAAGATAAATTATATATTGTCTAAATGCATTTGTAAAATGATCATCACCTCGTATTACGTGCGTAATACCCATTAAATTATCATCGCAAACTGCTGATAATAAATAAGTTGGTGAACCATCTGACCTAACAATAATCATGTCGTCTAGTTCTGAAGTTTTTACACATACTGAGCCTTTGATAATATCATTTATTGTAATTGATTCTAATTCTTCTGGAACTTTAATTCTAATTACTGGACTGGTGTCTTTACATTCAATAGCTAAAGTTTCTTGATTAGAAAAACAGTTGCAATAATGTCTCGGAGGTAATTTAGCATCTTCTTGCTCTTGTTTAATTTTTTGTTGATATTCTTTTGAGCAATAACACCGATACGCTTTTTTGTTTCTAACCAAGTTATTTGCAACTTCAACATGATAACTTTTATTATCTGATTGTATTAAAATATTTTCATCATGTGATATTCCAAGCCACTTTAAACTTGAAATAATTTGGTCGACACATTCGGTAGAGGACCTTGAAGTATCAGTATCTTCAATTCTTAACAAAAAATTCCCACCAGTTTTTTTAGCAAAAACATAATTAATCAATGCTGTTCTAGCACCACCAATATGTAAATATCCAGTTGGGGATGGGGCAAATCTTACTCTTGGAGTCATTAGTAAACAAATATCCTTTAGACAAAATATTTTGGTTTCAATTTTTACGTATTTGTTTGATTAAAGTAATCATCGCAACTCCTTACGTATTTGTTTGATTAAAGTAATCAACAAGCCCGGTATACATTGTATATTTTATTTCTCCATCAGTTACGGGGGTATAATGTAAAATCACATTGGAAAAAAACATATATTCAAATGTTCCCAAAAATAAAAACATTAACACATTATCAATAATTATTCCTTTCCATCGAATTTCTCGCCAATTTAATAATCCCCATGCCAAAAAGAAAAACCCAACGGTTCCAACAACTCCTGCCATTTTATAAGATAAAATTAAAAGTTCTTTTTTTAACCGAGATTGTTCAAGTAAAGATTCAGTATATTCAGCATATAAAGTTGCTGTAACTTGAGCTGAATTAGACATTATTAAATTCCCAATGGCTTTTTTTTGTATTGGGCTCAATTGAATTTGGTCCAATTCACCAATATAACTATGTATCTTACCCATAAATTCATCCTTTTCTAAATAAATCACATAATTAAAATAAAAATATATTTCAAACATAACCATTATAAATATATGAATTGATATAGACAACATTTTATTTATCACAGTTGCTTTATTTGTAAAATACCAATTGGTAATTTTTTGCCATTTAGTTTGTTTTGGTGATAATAAAGGTTTGTCATCTGAAAATCCATTATCAGAATCGTTACCGAATGATTCCTTTCTAGCTGGTTCATAAGATTTAACAACAATTTCTATGTTTTGTGCTGACAATTTAGGCGATAAACTACTTGGACTAAATGTTTTTGATAAAGTCCTATTAATCACATCCATTTATATAATACTTATAATATAAGTTTAATATTCTTTAATTAATTTTAAAATAAAAAAATATATTTAATATTTTAATTTAATGGAATGGAAACATATTTTCTATGCGATTGATAAAATTTTACAAAATTTCCAATATTATTATCAGCCAAATATTATATCTGAACACAGTTCTAACTGGATAGATGTTGATGACATTATTACTAAAAAAACATATTATTATCAAGATAACTTTTGTTCAACAATTCCTATAAAATTACCAGTTTTTTATCAATTAGAACAAAACAACATAATAACAAGATTAGTACATTACAATCAAGTTTTTACTAATGACCAAAATTACAATAAACAAAACTATCAAATTTTAAATATTAAACTATATGTTAATCAATTAAACAAAATTATTTAATAAATTGATTAATTAAAACATTATAATATAACACATATAATATAATGTTTAAAAATTTACTATTTATGTTAAGTTTATTGGGATTAACAACTGGAGTGTTATTAGGACCATTAGCAAATAAAACACAACAATTAAATACAAATAATAATTTTACAAAGTGGTATCAAGTATATGAAATAAATAAAACAAATAATCAAAATCAAATTAATTGTGTTACTCTTAACTATAATTTAAATGAACAAGATATTTCAAATGCCATAAACATTTCAAATGCAACACGTACATTTGTAAACAACAAAAATATAATTGAACAAACAAACAGTGCCAATTGGATTATAAATAAATCAAATGATATTTATATTAAATACCCACTTGATATTTTAGTTTTAACATCAAAAGATAACAAATCAACTCAAATATTTACAAATAATTTAAAAAAATTTTATCCAATACAAAATAACTACATTAAAAAGCAGTTAAATAACAATTATAAACAGTGTGCATATCCGGGTCTATCTGATTTAAATTTAACCTCGTACTGTTCATCTGCACCACCATGTGGAACTCCTATGGTATCGTTTAATGGAATATCAGCTTATTCAAATGGTGAATATCAATGCACTGGTGACAGCTGTGGTGGTTGGTGTGGAACTGGTATGTGTTACCAATGTGTTGAATTAGCACAGCGTTATATGAACCAAGTTTATGGTATTGCACCAGTATGGCCAGTTAATTACGCAAAAGAAATGTGTTGGAATTATCCTGCTGGTGTATGGGAAACTTCAAATCCTCAACCGGGAGATTTAATTGTACTAGGCGGAACATGGGGTCATGTTGCTGTTATTACTGGAGTTGATGCAGATACAATTTATGTAATTGAACAAAATGGTTCCCCAAATGGTCAAGCTGTTTACTCAAGATGGGATGCAGAATGTTTTATGACCGCACAATAAAATTGATTTAAAAAAATGAAATTTTAATAGAAAAAATATATAGTCTAAGATAATAATGAACTTTCGTAGCGTTTTACTCTTATTTTCTACTTTTCTTTCCTTTTCTGCAACGGTGATTTCCGGTTTCCCAATGACAGCTGAAGCTCAAGCTGACTTGGTTACTGATTTACCCGGGCTTAGTCAAGATATTGTCCAATTTTCAGGCTATCTTGATATTCCAGCTACTGAAAAGAAAATTCATTATTGGTTTGTTCAATCTGAATCAGATCCTGTAAATGATCCCGTTGTCTTTTGGACAAATGGTGGACCCGGATGTTCCGGTCTTTTGGGCTTGTTAACTGAACAAGGACCATTTAAACCCGATGCATATGGTAACTTAATTCCAAATGATTGGAGATGGAATCGTGTTGCTAACATGGTTTTTGTTGAACAACCTGTAGGTGTTGGTTACTCATATTCTGGTAATTCTGATGATTATCGTATTGGAGATGACCAAGCAGCCAAAGATAATTTGCAATTGGTTTTATCCTTTTTAGAAAAATTCCCCCAATACAGACCTAATCCCTTATTCATTACATCTGAATCATATGGTGGCCATTACATGCCTACTTGGGCCAAAGAAATAGTCCAATACAACAAAGCCCAACCAACTCAATCTAGAATTAACTTTAAAGGTTTTGCTGTTGGTAATCCTTATGTTGATTATTATTCTGGTTCTGGCGCTGAAATGGAAGCTCTTAATGCTCGTTCCATGCTTCCTAAACCTTCATGGGACAAATATGTAAGTCAAGGTTGTACCAATCCCTTAACCATGTTAAATAATTCTGTTTGCTCAACTATGATGTTAGACTTTATGCACATTACTTCCAACTCTAACCCTTATGCACTCGACTATCCTATTTGTGTAACTGCTCAAGAATCTTGGATGAGTGATTTCATTCATGGAAGAACACAAACAAAATCTTCCCAATTAGCCCATCCTTCTGTTCCACTTGGCGATGACTATGAACCTTGTGAAGATGACTATGCAACTGTTTATATGAATCGTCCTGATGTTAAAACTGCCTTACACGTTAAACCTGATATAATTTGGGACGAATGCTCCAGAACAACTAAATACGAATTAGCTGACAAAATGAAATCAGTTATTCACATTTATAAAGAATTGCTTGATGATAAAGAAGCAGGTATCCGTATGCTTATTTATTCTGGTGATGATGATGGTGTTTGTGCAACCGCATATACCCAACATGTGGTGTTTGATGTATTAAACTATAAACCAAGTTCTTATTGGAAATTATGGAAGGTTGATGGACAAACCGCGGGATATGTTAGTGAATTTAATACTCCTTGGTCCAAAGAATCACGTTTAGCATTTAGTACTGTTAAATTTGCTGGTCATGAAGTACCAACTTATAAACCTAAAGAAGCCTTTGTTCTTTTTGATGCATTTATTAATAATGATTATACAGGATTAACCAAATAAATTTTTTTATCTTATTCTAATAGTTTATAATTAATTACTAATAGTTTATTATAAACCTAAATAAAAAAATTGTCATCTTGATATAATTTTTTTTTATTTTTAATCATAAACCAAAAAAATTGAAAAAATAATTTCTAACAGTCATTTAATATTAATTTTTCAATGTCAAATCTTGTAAATACTGTAAATAATCATTACCATCTACCCCTTATCCAAGGAGCCCAAGGAAAATATTATGTCGTTGATGGATTTAAATACGACGAGCATTTTCCCAAAGAATGGGCACTTAATCACTGGGCTTGTCCTAGTGATACCACAGGCAAAACAATGTCTGGACCAAAATCATGTAGGAATTGCCGTTCGTATGGTTCCATCAATGGTGTTTTTGTGTTTTATTGCGCCAATTGTACGACCAAGGTTTACAATGGGCAAAGAGGAGGATATATTTTATCAGCTCAAGACACAACTGAGAGCGAATTATGGAGAGAATTTCCATACATGAACTGTGTTACTTTTGACGAAATTGGAGACATGGTAAACCCACCAACTCGCAGTGATATCAATTGGGAATTAGAAGAATACGAACAATACGAACAACAAGTTGCAAAAAGAAAGAAATAGCCATGTTGTGTTTTTTTATAAAAAATTGAAAAAAATTAATATATTAAATCTATTAATTATTAAATTTAATGGAAACTTTTACTGAACTATACTTGAGTAATCCTGGGCTTTTTCATGGAAATATAACTAAAATTCCATTTAAATTATTAAAATATATTTCCACTAATGGTGAATGCCCTGAGGAAAGAAAGCAAAGGGAGTTAATTGAAGGGACAAATCACATTTGTACTCATCAACCACTTTCTAATAAATATTATTTTGGTATTTATGATTCAATTGACCAATTTACCAATTGGTATTTTAGTGCACTAACTCCTGGAAGAATTAAATTTGAATCTATTTTAAATAAAATATTCGCTGGAGTATTAGGTTCTGGTTTAAACCAAGTAATTAATTCTCGTGGTAATGGGTTGTGCGCATATAATTGTTTTTATTTGTTTTTAAAAACAACACGACCTGATATACTTGATCTTTTTGGTTCATCTGTAGAATTTAATGAATTTAAATTAATAATTAGAGATATGGCAGTTGGTTTGCTTAATCCTGAAATAAAAGATTTTATGATATCTCTAATTGATGACCCTAGTACTCCAGATTTAGACCCAATATTTAATGCATTTGTTGATTTTACTGGAATAAATATTTTAATGATAAACATTAATAATAATGAATATACTTATACTAAATCAAAATTTTCACATCGAGATTTTCCATCGGATTATTTAGTTTTAATTCGAAACGCATGTCATCTTATGTATTTACACACTACTGGTGATTTTACTCACCGACAACATATGTATCAGCTAGTTGATTCCAATAGTAATTAATGTTCGCACAAGTTAATCTCTCGTTGATTAAATGTTTGTTTATAAAATGTACGTTCTCCCATTAACTCTAATCTTGTTTTTTCGACTTGTTCCCAATCCCAAGTTTGTTGTAATATGTCCTTGGTTGATTTAATTGATACCTTTGGATTAATTAACCAAAAAACCAAAATTGTTCTTGTTAATGGGTTTTCTGTTGTGTTGGTCATATCAACTTTGTGAACAAAATTATTTGGAAATACAACCAGAGAACCAGATTTAATTTCAACTTTGCCAACAGGAACCAAATTCTCATGATATAAATTCACAACTGATTCATGAGGATGTTGATAAGTATTTGTCATTAAGTATCCAGCTTCTTCTGAATAATATGTTCTTTTAAAATATAAATTTGCTTCAAATCCATCCGGTTGTTCTAAGGTACATGATGCAGTTCCAATAATATTTTCATGCCCCATACCTTCCACATGCCATGAACCCAAAAGAGATTCCCCAGGACCCAGTGTTACCTGAACAATTTTTGTAATCACTTGTAATTTTACATTGGTAAATTCAGATGAACTAAAAGGTATGTGCTCTTTGTAATTTAGGTTTGATTTTTTTTCAAAAATATTAATTGTTGTTGCATATGCATAAGCTTTTGCAAGCTCTGGTCCAACTGAATCAAATAAATTAGTTATTTGTTTGTACAATTGCTTTTCACCAAGTGGTAAATTGTTAATGTAAGATTTAATTTCACATTTACCAGTAGAGTCAATTTGAAATTCACTAGGTAACCATTGATACTTTGAACTTTCATATGGTCTCTTGAAAAAATCTACTTTTTTTCCTTTAGATTTTTTTCCTTTAACATATGGGTAAACAGAAGGATGTACTAAATCTCTAACTTTGTTATCGGAACCAGGATGATAATCAACTTTTGTGTTGGCAGCAAAAGCTTTTACAAGTTCAAGTAAATCAGTTTGAATTTGATTGTCAAGTTTCCCATGAGTTATTCCAGTTTCATAAAAATTAGTAATTGGTCTGGATTGAAACACTTGATATTGTTCTTGAATTTGTGCTTTTTGAGAATTAAACTTGTTAGCAATACTTTGATAAATCATATCGTATTGGTCAGTAGAATCTTCACTATCTGAATTTTCATCTTGAATTTCCTCGTATAAATCATTTTGATAGGTATAAATTTCTTGTGCAATTGTTCTAAGGTACTTTACATAATTGTCTATTACTCTAATAGATTGGGACATTGGGAATATTAATTGTTGGAAAGTTATTTATGTTTATTTCAGTTTTTTTAGACCAACACAAATGGATAAAAAAAGTTATTATTCAATACCAAAAAATTATTGGTAACGTATTTGTTGTAGAACCACAATAACTTTATCAAGAGATTCCAATAAAAAATTACTATCTACTTCATCTGAAGACCAATAATCATCACATTGTCCAGTAATTATATCATTAATTTGCTTGATAAGCCGATTAACACGGTCTATGTTTGGAACATAACCACCAGCACAAACCAACTCAATTAAACCCGCATAACCAGAATATGCAAAAATATCAAATAAACTGTCTTGAAACTTATTTTTCCTGTCCAAATCAAAAGAATGATATTTTAATAGCAATTTAATTCTTGAAAAAATTTGTGGAGAATTAAAAGCAGATTTTCCCAAATACTCAATTACATTTTCCCCCTGAGAATTAACAAAATCTAATTTAGTTTCTCCAGTTTCAATTAACCAGACAATTAACTTATCAGATGGATTGTGTTTGCAAGCGAGAAAAAATAAAGTTGCACCTGTTTTTTTATCTTCCATATCAACATTTCCTAGTGGATTGGCTACCATCCAGTTAACAACTGAATCTATTGAACCTGAAACAAACGGAAGGGTTGGAAGTTTAAGACGAACACTATCAGCATTCGCATCAGTAAATGTAGTATGAATAAACTGTGGGATTTCCATTAGTAGGAATAATATATTATCGTAACAAATATAAAATTCAATTTTCTTGCGTATTCAAGAAAAATAAAAAGTAAAAATAATTATGTAATCTAATAGTATATAACTAATGGAATCAATAGTAAAATTAAATTATGAAAATAAGTATTTAACATATAAATCCAAATACATAAATTTAAAAAAAAATATAAATTTTTATCCAATTGATTTGGTCTTAGAAAATTTAGGTTCTTATTATCAAATAATAAAAAAAAAATATGAATTAGATGCAGTTGGTGGACAAAATTATAGCCCAAGTACTGACAGCTCAGTACCAAGAACAAGTAGAGAAAAAAAGTTTTACAAAAAATACAAAAATCTTATTAAGAGTTCTGCACAATCAATCAATTATTATAAAAATCTTGTTCAATTACAAATGTCAAACCAAATGAAAATAAATAACTACTATCAAAATTTAGTTGGTATCCTAAAAACTCAACGTGATAGATTAGCTGGAAATTATCAAATTTTAGGAAATGACTTTAAAAATGAAAAAGAAAAAATTTCCATGTTAGAAACAATGATAACTGGACTTGAAAAATATGTTCAATCAAGTAAAGATTTAGATATCAATGTTAAAAAAATAACCTTAAAAGGTGGTGCAATGGGATATGATGCATTTCAAGATGCTATATTAAGAGACATGGGAGAACTTACCGCACATATTGATGGTATTGACCAAGATAAAAATTTCTTAGAAGGAAAAATAACTGAACTCCATAAAAGAATGAATGATATTGTTACTCAAAATGATCAATTATTTAAACTAAAAGCTGAAATTGAATGGATTGTTAATCAAATGGAAAATGTTGATGCAGGAGAAAGCAAAGCTGGTCAACAAGAATTTGATGAGTTATATGGAAAAATTACTGGAATGATTAAGGCCGCCAAAGAAAAAGGTACTATTTCTAAATCAATTGCCGATTATATTCATAAACTTGAAGAATATGCCGCATATCTTGAAAATTTTATTAAATCAAATGATAAAACTCTCGGTTCAATTAAACTGGAAAAACAAGCACCTAAAAATGACACAGTAAAAGAAAAACAATCTGATGCTACTAAAATTGGAGATTTTGTTACAGACATTATGGGTAAACCAGATGATGTAGCAAATACTGCCCCAGTAGAAGTAGAAATTAAACCTGTTTCAGTAACAAATACTAACACAGGAGCAAATACTGGTGCACCTTCTAATGCTGACGAAGAAGATGAAGAAGAAGAATCTGAACCTACTGTACCAACTAATACAACTATTAAACAAGGACAAAAACCGACAAGTCCTAAACCTCCAACTAATACAACAACTAATACAACAACTATTAAACAAGAACAAAACCCGACAAGTCCTAAAGGAAAAAGAAAACTTGTTGATGATCAATTAGGAGGAGGTAATTTTGTTAAATTACTTAAAGGCGGTTCTTTTATTGCTGATTATAACTCTCGTTCTGATTTAATGATTTCAAAATTAAAAAAAGTTATTGAAAACTCTTTTTCAAACATTGATATTCAAGGTAAGGAGTATATTATTTTGGTTCTTGATAATGAAATTAAATCTCATCAAAATCAATCGGTTTTAACAAATAAAGATTTTGCTATTTTCTTTGGTAAAATGGCAACTGTTTCTGGTTTATTAGTTAAGTTAGATAAAATACTTGACGATTATAATGGACTTTATTCTTATTTAACAACAAATAATCCATCATTACTTAAACATGATGAAACATCAAGTAATGACATTGTTGAATTATGGAAAGATGTATTTAAAGCAAAAAATACAGATTTTTATGCTGATGTTCTTTTAAAATATCAAATTTATTTTTATAACTATCCAGATCAAAAAGACCAAACCATTAAATTTGAAGATGCACTTAAAAACTTGGTTAAAACAGATGAATCAAGTAAAATTACTGTTAAGATTCAAGATGAAAACTCACTAAAAACTGATATAGATTTAATTCTTAAAACTTTGGATAACACAGTTATTGTTATTGAACATTTGGTGTTTTTTATTGAAAACATGGCTTTAACATTTATTCAAGGTACCAAAGATACTAACCCTGGTCAAACCGGACAAAAAACAATTATGATTCAACAGTTAGAAGAAATTATTAAAAATAAAAGAGATAATTTACCTAAATCAGTATTAGTTGATACTGCTTCTGTTTATTCTATTTTATATGGTCAATCTGGTGGTGCTGCTAAATTAGCCTTACCCGATGAACCATTAGAACAAATTAACCAGGCAGATAGAGAAATTTTCTTGGAATTATTTAGATTATATTCTTCAAGTATTCTTGTTCCATCAAATGTTGGACCAATGACATTAACTAATCAAAAACAAGTTGATAGAACAATTGAATTAACTTATAAAATGATGTCCCTATATGATAAAATTAATTTAAAACTTGGAAACACAGGGGATAAAACCATGTTTGCCGCATTAACACAAGAACAAAAGTCGATTGGGAAATTTTCAGATTTTGAAAAAATTATTGACAAATTAAATGCGGAAACTGAGCCAGTTCAAGTTACTCAAACACAAGACGGAAAAACAAAAGTTTCACAAGTTACTAAACCCCGTCTTGATATTTACAAAAACAGATTAATTTCTTGCAGAGACCAATTGCAACCATACATGAAAAATATTGCTATTTTAAGAAATTTATTATTTGAAACAAAATCAGGTAATTTTTCAATTGATGAAACCAAAGTTTTACTAGGATTGTACAATAAAGTAAGAAGACAAATAGAAGATGGTATTAATTCTTATATTAAATTAATTCCAATGATTTTCTTTACTATTGAATTTCCCCCTAGTGTTTATGCATCACAACCATGCAAATATAAATTTACTTTTAATAATAAAAAAGAAGTTGTAGAATATAAGTTTATTGAAGGTCAAAACAGAACTGATTGTAATCAATTAGGATTAGGTGATTTTCCAGAAGGAGAGTTTGTACCTAATGAATTTAGTTCTCATGCTGGTTTTTTTGAATCAAATAAATCCAATGGAACTAAAAAATTAATTGATGACCCAGTTATTGGACTCGGTAAACTAATTAGCTCTGATTCAGACCCAGAAAATCCAACTAATACTACTATTAATATGATGTTTGCTTTAGGAGCTTCAGGTACTGGAAAAACTACTCGTTACTTTGGTAAATCTAATGGTCATCCTGATGACAAAGAAGGTATTGTTCCATATATCATTAATAAATCAATTGAAGATGGAAAATCTTCTGACCCTAATGCCTCACCAACCAAGAAAATATCAATTGCATATTTTGTATGTTATGGTCAAAAAACACAAATAAATAACACCGATGCTGGATTTAATGAATTGGTCATTTTCTTTGATATTAATTCAATTGTCAAATCAAATAGTGGAGACACTAGTGTGTTAGAAGATTCCAAATATATTCCATTCACAATGGTACCAGCCGCAAACAAAGATCAAAAAATTAACAAATACACCAACTTTTATTCAACAGTAGTTTCCAAAAAATTGGACAGAAGAAATTATTCTGAACTAAAAGGATTCATAACCCATGGAACTCAATATCCAAATTTAACTCCAAACCCTGAAGCTCAACAAAAAACATTCAGAGAACTTGTTGAAACTGTACCTGAAATTTGGAAAACCATTAACCCAGATGAAAGTTCCAATATTGGTGAATTATTTGAAAACCTTATCATTGAACAAAAGAAGATTAATACAGTATTGCCAACCAAAAATAACATTGAAAGTTCTCGTGGACATACTTGTGTACTTGTTAAAATAGAAGATTTAGCTACAACAAACAAAGTAAAATATTTCCCATTATTTGATATGGCTGGTACAGAAAACACAGGACAAATTGATACATTCTTAAAAGCAGGTAGAAAAACTGCAAATATGGCCAAGTTAGTTCAAAAGGTTAATACTGTAACTCAAAAGGCCGATATTACTAGGGATGATGACGAAACCAAACAATATCCATCACTAAATGATTTGCTTAAATATGATAACATAAGTAAATGGGTTAATAATAGTAAATACCTTACCATTGAATCTGTTGGAGGAGGAAAAGAAAAAATTCGTGTTAATAATTTTTACGCTGACCAACTTGCAACAGATACCTCTGCTGGACCTGGTGAAAATTTCTTAAACAAAGTTGTTAAAGAAGGTTATTATATTAATCATACCATTTCCATGTTAATTTTTGCAGCCATGTGTGTTGGTTGCAGTCTAAGAACTGAATTAAATGTTTCTGATTCTACCAGAGAAGATAAATTTGATGAGTTCTTTGATACTTTATTTTTGGAAATTGACAAGTTCACTTGCATTCCTTCAACATCAGGAGATGCAGATTGCGTTGGTAAAACTATGATGTTACTTGCTAAGAAAGATTCAAGCTCTATTGTTAACTCAAGTTGCATTTGGTTACAAGTTTTATTTAGTTTCTTATATTGGAACGAAGAAACACCCGAATCAATTAGCAAATGGTTAGGAAAAATTAACCCAAATACTACAGATGCTTTAACTTATTTATGTGAACCAGAAGTACAAGCCAGTGAAATTAAAACTAATACCGAGTCAAGTAAAAATGTCCCAGTCATGACTGTGAAAGAATTATTTGCTGTTGGTAAAGTTTCTAACGTAACAGGAGGACTTGACAAATTACATCAATTAATGACAAATATAAATAAAACACATAAATTTACTTCACCTGGTCAACAAGTTCTTGCAAACCAAGTATCCACAGTTATTATGGATAATTCCAATCTTAAAATTCAATATCAAGTTAAAGGAGGTGCTAAAACATTTGTACCAACAGAAGTAAAACTTGAATTAAATAACCCAGAATACGATAGTGCAAGCGCCAATGCCTATGCAACTGCCAAACGTATAAGAGAAACATTAGGTAAAAATCCAAAAGTAGAGTATTTGGTTCCAACTAAACCATTAACAACATTAACAAAAGGTAAGGCTCAAACAGAATGGACACAATACAATAATTTACCTAATGAAGATAAAAAAGCATATGATAAAGTTCAAACAGTTACCGAATATAATGAACCAGAAAAAGTAATTGCAACCGGAAAAATTTATTGGGATTTTTTTGAAAATGAAACTCGAGTAAAAAAACTTGAAGAGTTTTCTAGTTTACTAAACGGGTTTTTATCAAGTACAAATTCAGCTGATTTTAGAAATAAAAAATCACAAAAAGAAACAGAAAAAAAATTAGTTGAAGAAACTAACAATAAAGGAAGAACTACAAAAGTTTCTAGAGATGTACCAAACCCCAGTTATGATAAGGATTTTATGAAAAAATTAACTGATGTAATTAATGCTTTTACACAATTAAAACTATTTGGTAAAACAAATGGACCTGATAACATTACTTTAGCAGAATCATTTGGATATAGTCCTGCTTCTAAGGCTTTTGGTTCAACTGAAAACAAAATTGGAAAACCATTAAACTTGTCAACAGTTACATTTGAAAGTCTTAATCAAATACAAACTGTAATTGCAAACATTAAATTAATGCATAGTAAAAAAGAAACAGCTGAAGCTGCCGAAAAAAGTTCATTTACTAAAATTGATAAACTAAAAGAAACTCTTGATAATCCAACTGCAATCCCTCAAGCTGAATTAGCATCTATTAAAACATTGTTAAAAGTAACTGGTGGTAAACTTGAATTAGCGAGTTTGGAAAACAAATTTAATTTTGTTAGAAATGGAGTTTCTATTCCTATTAATCAAGTAATGGAAATTATTAACCAATACCCACAAACACTTCCTGTTTGTCCATCTGATGCTAATGCACTTAATAAAGTTATTATTGAAAATCAAATGCATCGTGTTCGTGATGGAAGAGCAGCCGCAACAAAAATGACATTAATGCACTTAGTTACTGGTCAAGGCATCAAACATTTTATGGTTGGGGAAACTATAAAATTATGTAAAACTCTTTACGAATCAACAAATTTAGATCTATCCGCTTAATTGGCTTAATCGGTTTAATTAAATAATTTATTAAAAATTTTATTTGTATTTAAAGGTTTGCATTTAAAGGTTTGCTTACTTAATTAGTTTAATGGAACAACAAGAACAAACTAACACACCTGCTCAATCTGTTCAGGGTTTTGCAGTGTATATTGAAGGAGACAAAGCTGGATTTGTATCAAAATCAGCAGTAGATAAATTTAAATTAGCTGTTAAATCTAATGTAAATTTTGATTTGGTCGCATTGACAAGTCAATATATAAAACCTGAATTTCAAATAACTCAAGAATCAAAAACTGACCGCGAAATTAAGTTTAATATTGTTGCAAAACCAAAGGAATTAAAAGCTAAACAAAACCAAGGTTCTTATTCGTCTGATTTAAAAGAAAGATTAAAAAAAAAACTTGGTGAAAAATATAATGCCCGTACTAATTCCAGTACTAAAGAAACCAAATATACTATAGGTCAAGCTGATTCATCTGATATGATTAAAGATGTAATGAAACAAGTTCAAGAAAAACGTCCTGCTTACCGAATTATTGATATTACTAATATACTTAATCCTGAAACATATGTGGAGTACCAAAAAGCAAACTATTATACAAATATTGTTATGGTTGCCGAAAGAACTGTTTCAAATGAAAGTGTTTTTGCACCCAGGTCAAATTCTAATAAATCAAATATTATGGTAATGTATCAAGGTTCTTACCGAACATTTGATTATGGGTTAGCTAACTTGGTTATGGATTCAGCAGTTGAAATTATTAAAACAAAATAAAATTAATTTAATAACAATTTACCTAATTGTTTATTAAATTAAAATCAAAATTAATTTTATTCTTTTATCATAGGCTTTATTAACTTGTCTGCTATTGCTTTTTCTTTTTCGTCTTTTGTTTGTTTATTTAATTCTAGCAACCATGACCAAAACACATTAGTTAATTTTGACTCAAATAATTTTAAATAATCTAATTGAGCAATGTCAATAAAATTTTTTCCCCAATAATATGGCCTTAAATTATAACGTCCATTTATTGCACATATTAATCCTCCCAGTTTAAGTTTATAGCTTGAAAAATCATTAGAAATAATATTTTTTATAGTTTCAATAAGTTCAGACTCAAAGTCTGGATTAGCTAATAAATTGGCTAATTTTGCTGGAGCGCCAGATATCACAAATAAATTTGATAATTGAACTTGAAGGGGTTTTTGAGGATTAATTGAAACTTTAGTTTTAAGTTCAACTGATTTAAATAATTTTATTATTGAATCTGATTTACTATCGGAACAAATCAGGTAAGTTGCTAACAATTGGGCTTGATTTAACTGATTTTCATTATAATAGTTAACTATTAGTTTATAAACCCGACATGGTGCTGATAATATTTTATTGGTAAATTTCCATTGGAAATCTAAATCATGCAATTTATTTTTTAGGTCAAGTAATCGATTATTAAGTAGTTCTGTAATAACATTATCGTGTATTACAAATCCGCATGTACATAACAAATAAAACATAGATTCTAGTAATTTAGTTAATTCTACTGAACCGGTTGTATCTATCAAATTAAATATTTTTTCTGAAAAATATTGATATGCTTCATTACCATTTGGTTCTCTATTGTATTTCATACTATAAATAATTTTAGTCATTAAATTAACTAATTGGTCGGGTGGTGTTTTATCAATAAGGAATTTTATTATGGGTATTTGACCAAAATCATTAGCTTGTTCAAATAAACTAAGCTGTTTTCCCGCCACTAATTTAGTTATTGTTGATGTTTCCGGATATGTTTCAAAGTATTGAACCAAAGTATTCAAGTCTCCAGTTTTTAAAATAGTATACAAACTAGGAAATTTTGTTTTTACCATTAGAAATATAATCCAATATCTTTTTAACTTGATTTTTCAATTTTTCAATTGGCTATTTTTAAACTAATTTTTATTGATTTTCTGCTTGCAATTCAAAAATTAACAATTCTATTTGGTCTTTGTCTTCAGGATATGGATTTTTTTTATTTTGTTCCAATATCCAGTCCCATAAAGTGTTTGACAGTTTGGATTTAAATAATTTCAAATAATCAATGTAGTAACTTGATATTCCATACCATTCGGGACCATTAAAAAATTTCATTTGATTTAACAAACTATCAAGTTTAAAAACACTACTAAAATATTCAAAATTTTCGTCTCGGCTCGGATGAGCGGGTAGGTTTTTTAATACAAACATAAATTCCGACTCAAAATTTGGATTTTCTAATAATTCCGATAGTTTTGCTTTTGCACCGGATATAACAAATAACGTGGATAACTGAACTTGGGTTGGATTATCTAGACGAATTTTTACCTTAGACTTCAAACTAACTGATTTAAATAGATTAATAATTTTTTCAGATTTCATATTAGGACCAATAAGAAAATGAGCTAATAGTTGGGACAAATCAATTTTGTTATTTTGATAAAATTGAATAATTTCTTTAAATACTTGAGGTTTTGCACAAAACATCCTTACCTTTGTTGTTGCAGATTCGAATGTCCATTTAAAATTTGGATCTGCTAAACGAGTAGGAATATTAAGCAATCGATTATTAAGTAAAAACCCAATGATATTATATGGAAATGTATATGACCAAGTAAGCAATTCAAATAATATTGATTCTAACACATTGAATAAATCTACAGAACCAGTTTGTTCAATTAAGTTACAAAGCTTGTATATGTAGTAACTATATGCTTCAGAACCAGTAGGTTCTCTACAATTAATTAAGCTGGATAAAATATACGAACATATTAAACCCATTTGATTTTCTGGGGTTTTATCTATTAGCCATTTAATTATTGTGGTTTGGTTAAACTTTATAGCCTGTTCAAGTAGTGGGAGTTTTTTTCCTGAATCTAATTTGGTTAAAACTGATGTGTTTGGATAAGCTTGGAAATATTTAATTAAAGTATCTTGGTCTCCATTTTTTAAAATTATGTACAAGGAGGGGAATTTATTTTCCATTGGATATTATAAGATAATACAATTTTAAAATTATTTTATCAATTTTTATCCTGTTAAAATTATTCATTTTATTTGATTATCAATTTGTCTCCAACCATTTCGCTCATTGTTTGTGCTATATGTGGGATACTTTGGACTAGTGAACATTTTTGAGCTGATTGAATTTCCCAGTTTCCAATAATTAATTTGGCTTTTAATTCAGTCCAACTAATAAAAACTTCTTTTGTTATCTTAATCGGATTGGATACCTGGCTTACTGTAATCATTGTACAACCTTCCATATTTATTCCCAGTAGTTTAGCTGATTTTTTGTCTGATTCATCTGTTTCCACAGAATAAAATCCAGCACCAGAATCTCCCATTAAACTAACCCATCCAACGCGTTCAGCTTCAAACCATTTGGTTCCAATTGAATTTAAATTAATAACATGTGCAATTTGTAATTTGTTTTTATCAGTTGGTTCATATCCAAACCATTGTAAAAAACCAGCTAAATAAATATACAATTGGTAATTTGGTTCAATTTGTAGTTCTTCATTAAAAACTGTGTTGGAATAAAATTTTTCATCATGAACCATTAAATAATCTTTGTTTGTAATATTATTATCAACCCCATTTGATGGTACTGATAAAACAGTTAATGTTTTGGTCTGATAGTTTGGTATTTGATAAATATTTTGATTTTTAAACTTAGCTATTTTATTTTCTAATAATGCTTTTGCTTTTGGTTTTTGTAACATTAGGAAAATTTTAGCAGAAGTTACTCCTGTGGTTTTTCCATATTTAAAATATGATTTGGTTTTATCTGGTTCGTTATCAATACCTGAAACAATAATTTTTTCTGAAAACTTTCCTGGAAAACAAACAACTCGTGGTATCGAATTTATCATCCCATGAGATATAATGCTAAAATCCCGGTCTGTTTTTGTGTCATTAATTGAAAAATATCTGCCTGAGTTTTCCAACACTTTTGATAAGTCAGAACTATACTCAATATCCTGATTAAATATTTTACATGGATTTGGACCAATACTATGGCCTGTACTTAAAATATATAATTGGGTAATTTGTTTCCAAGTAATTTCAACAATGTTTGGGTTAAACTCAATTCCATAATATGTACCTGATAAATCTACCTGGCATTTAATAAAACCATTAGTGTAAGGTGCATTTGACCCAGTTAATTCCTCATAATCAATTTGATATTTATTTGATTTAATAACTTTGTTGTATTTATTTGGTTTTTTTGATTTATTTATTTTATTCATTGTAAATAATAAAGAAAATAATTTTTTTAATTTGTCGTTTTGTATTTAATTAAACTTTATTTATATGAACCACGCTCGTTTTCAACGTTTTGTTTAACAAAATCAAGGTCTGATTCGGCTTTTTAGTAAAAACAACGTTTACTAACTGCGGTGTTTTCGTTTTTCAAGGTCCATAAAAAAATTGAAAAAAACACTTGCATATCAACTGAATTACAAATCATTAATGGATCACTGGCAAAGAATATTTGATTACTTAAGCTTACCTACCACTTCAACCCTATATCTTGGAGTTGGAGCATGCATGGGCCACTATGTGGAAATTACCGAACAAAATAACCAACAATATCCCTGTTTTTTAAATAGATTCGAAGGTTCACATTTGGTTGTGTTAATTGACCCATGTATGGAATCTGATTTAAAGTTATTTACATACTTTGAACAAATTAACGACCCTCTTGTTTTGGTAAACCAAACTAGTTGGGACAATACGCAGGATACCACATGTGTTCAAGGATTTTGGCACGATTCGGTTCGAGCACAATATCCAGGTCATGTTGTTCCAAAGGTTCGAGAATTTATAAATGGGAAAGGAAAATTTTTTATTATAAATGATTGTTTCTATCCCGAAGCTAATAGACATATGAATCCTGTTCAGTTGGAAAAATCTTCGGAATCAGTTAGTATTATGTACCAGCTAATTACGATTGGACTTGGAAAAGTTTCCCCAAGTAAAATTATTTATCAAGACTATACCGGTTTTGATAGTACTCATTTTTATACAAGTTTGTTTGGAATTTTTGGGCGAGAACCAATTATCTCTCATGTGTGCTTTGATGTTACACAAAATGATGGCGGGTGTTTTTTTGAAATTAAACCAGATATGATTCAACTTGATGACTTTGGAAACTTTTTCCAAGAAAAATACGAATTACTAACTAAAATTACTAATTCCCCAAACTATCTGCGTATTCTCAGAACAAGAATGGATAATTTAACTTATCCAACTGTTTGGAATTTTATTAAAATGCAAGAATCTTATGATTATGAACAAGTATTTGTCCATCGTGCACAATGGTTGGCCGATATTTATGGACTTGAACTTAACTTTTCCAACAGGCAAAAACTTATTGGGCAATATTTTGCTCTTATTAAAACTATTATTCAGGATATTGTTAGGTCTCGCGATATTGATGATAGTTTTTCTAATTACTTGATTGCTAATTTGGATAATAGAAACGAATTTATTAATACTATGGGTATACTTAGATTTGAGTAAATTTAAAAAAATTGAAAAAATAAACCCTGTATTATTACTTTATTTATAATTTTAATGTCTCAACATAAGCCTACCGAATATAATCAATACATTGGACAAGAAACCATTAACTGTGAATATAAAGAATTTACCTTTAACTTAGCCGGTTTGGTATTAGATTCTAAACTCGCTGAACAATATTGTTGTACAAATAAGTTTGACTTTAATAAAAATGTTATTTTTAATTTGAAAAAATATTTTAAGGTCTATCTAAGCAAATATGCATGTGGATATTTTAATTCTGGAATTGATGGAGAATGTTATATTGGAATTAACGATTTGGGTATAGTAAAGGGTATTCCTTTTAAAGGGCGTCTTCCATCATACAAGTTAAAGGAAAATATTATTAAAATTTTAAATGCGAACTTGACTCATTCAGAAAATACACCGATTAATTGGGAAAATTTGGTTGAAATTCAAATCATTAAAATTCAATCACCAGAACCAGCACAATCCAGACAAAACCCCAAATTTGTTTCTTATTTAAATGAAAAAACCCGTTACATTGCCCAATATAATGAATTTGTTGAGAAAACAAATCAATGGCGAAATCGAATGGGTTTTTCATTAAACAAGTTGGTTGATTTGGCAAACAATCCTGAAACTCGTGCTGAAATAATCAAATATATCAAGTCACAAGACCCAACCAATCCGGTTATTGCGCAGTTTGAATCTGATTTTGTCCTCAAATACAAATGTCATGAAGACATTATTGCTATTCGTGATAATCCGAATGAACCATATCATTGGGTTACCAAATGGAAAGATATGATTATTGATTCAATTAAAGCTGAAAAACCAGTATTAAACACAACATTTAATGCACATAACACAGCAATTAATTTGTTAGTTAGTGCAAATGAAATGATTCCTTATTGGCTTACATACAATTCCAATATGAACTTGTATGTAATTCAAATTAAATTTTTTGGGTCTAAAATACCCCTTAACTTTGAAGATTCTGACGAACTATTTCCATCTGTGTATAATAACTTTGTCTATAAAGATTATAATGCAAAGAACTGGATTCGGTGTTATCGCACTGTTCTTGCTAATGGTGAACCAGTTTGTTTACCCCTATAAGTTAGCTAGTTTGTCTAAAATTATTTTAATTGAAATAAATAAAGAGTTTTGTTAACATCTGCAAGTAAGTCATCTCGGATTGCTAATAAATCAGGATCAGCAAATAATCTATTTATGTTTTCCAAATATTTTCTTACCTGAATAAATAGTTTTTCCATTCCTTCATCTGACAAATAGTCTTGGTCTATTTTTAATGATGTTACTATTGGTTTTACTTTATAACGACCAATATATGTTTCTGCAAACCGGTCAATATGGGATTGGAGCGATTCGTCAAATGCATCAGATGCTTTATGACGTGCAAAACTGGTTGTATTTAAATGATACATTTTATTTATCAATTGAACAGTAAAAAGAAAGCGCATAACTTCATTTAAGTTTTCTTGTGCGGACATGGGCAATATATATTTTAAATTAGAAAAATTTTAAAATTTCTATATATTTTATTTATAAAAATTGAAAAATTATTTGCGTACAATATACTCAAATAAATTTAATGTTTTCTCGCTATGTTTTCCTCAATTCTTGTACTACCAAATCCACCAAACTTTTCTTTTCATCGCAATCACCAAATAGAAATTTGCCTGTTGTAATAAATAAAGAACAAACAAATACAAATAATAAATCTGACCCTGATTTGGGTTTATTAATTAAAAAATATTTATCAAAAAATCTTGTCAATCCAATTAACCCAACAAATACTGCAAATTCTACAAATACTGTAAACATCAAAATTATTAATTTTATTAATAAATTAGAAAAATTACCTGATGGTCAAAGTTTAAATCTGCATTTGAGTGGAAAAGAAATGGAAAATTTAATCATATATGTTAAAAATAATTTAAACAAAGAGTTATCAGATATTGTTTTTATATCATGTAAGCAGCTTTATTCTTGGTTAAAAACTAAAGAATAAAGTAACTGAGTTTTAAACTTCAATGTCTTTTGATTGGGTTTTTTTTATTTTACCGTTTGAATAAACTCCTTGGAATTCTCCTTTAAGTCCTCCTGGTAATATTGAGAAAATATTAGTTCCTTCCATTATATATGTTTTGTCTTTTATTTTAATTTCTACTGGGTTGGGTTGGTCGTCATCTGATAAATCGTCCGAGTCATCAGAATCTGTTGACAATTCTGAATCTGACGAATCATCAAGTGGAATTAGTTTAGCTTTTGGTTTAGATGGGTTTGTTTGATTAGTTTGATTAAATGGATTGGATAGGTTTGTTTTATTTGGGATCTCTGTAAGTGAATTATTTACTAAGTCTAAATTTTCAAGATTTTTTAGTGAAGCCCATGTATTTAAAACTAAATCTTTGTTATTAAAACTTAATAGGTTAACTTCTTGATAATATTTTTTTTGACTTTTTTTATTCATAACTAATTGTTCCTTAAGCGATTTAATTTTTTCATTATATTCTATTTTTTCCGCTTTTTTAAAACGAGGATTTTGTGCCATATTTTCTAATTTTGATAAATTTGAAATCATAATTTTATCAAATAATTCGTTTTTATCGGTTTTAATAATGGCATTTGTATTTGGATTAATAACAGATGCATGTTTATCATTTAATGCTGTTACACAATATGAGTGATTTTCAGGAACAGACTCATCAAAGTTAATGTGTTCAATTAAAAAAGTTAAACTATTTAAACCCTTTTGCATTATCTCGCGTTGTTTTTCAATTGAAAGTAAATGTCCAATTGTTTCTTTGCCAATTGGGTTAATAATGTATTGGATATTATTGGTATTGTTAGTGTTATTTGTAATATTGTTTGTTATGTTTTGTGGTTTTATCTTTTGTTCTTTTAATTCTTTTATTTCATCTGTTAATTTTTTAAATTTTTCATCAATAGTTAAGTTATTTTTTTTCCCACATGTTTTTTCATGACGCCATTTACTTTGCCTTGACGCTAATTTTTTATTACAATATTTACAAGTTGTATTTTCAGTTGTTACTGCTTTTACTTCACTATGATGTTTTTTTTCATGCAACCATAACCCCATGTATGACTTGTAAGTTTTATCACATTTATGACAGAAAAATGTTTTTGACATTAATTTTTTATTATTTATAAATAATATTTCTTTAAGTTCTTTAATTTTTTATATAAATGTAACCATTATTATTTGTTTTGACTTATTTAGTTTAGTAATAATTATATATTATAATTTGAATAAGATAACAAAACAAATAAGTAATTATTATGTTACCAAAAATATGGCAAAAAAAGTTTTTTAACAAAAGTTTTGGCTAAAAATAAAAAAATTTTTCGCGCGCCAGTAAAGTAATCTGTTTTATATAATAAAAAATATTTGGTATCTTATTTAAAATTCAAAAGTATAATAATTAAGTTTTAAAAAAGCCATTTAATTTACAGTAACCGAAATTGTAATCGTTTTCTATTATATGTCTCGCGCGCGCGTTGTTATATATAATACTTTTTATTTATTAACCTTATATGATTTTTATTATTAATGATTTATATATTTTAAAACTACTACATAATATTATAGTAACCGCTAATGTAACCAATTTTAACAAATGATGCATATGATTACAGTAAATTTATAAATTGGTTATTTATACGATGACTACGATTGTGTAGTCTTATTTATTATTTAATTTCTAATTAACTATATATATTAAATAAGCTGTCAAATTTATATGTAATTAATTACAATTTATAACACGCGAAAATTTTTTTATTTTTTAGCTCGAATTTATAAAATTAAAAGTTGTGTTAAAACAAATTTTTTAAAAATACAACCCGAAAAATATTTTTATTTTATTGATAATTTAATATTATTTATTTCTGTTTTAAGGTTATGAATTTGTTCTTGAATTGGTTTTTTATTATTTTGTATTTGATTTATTGAACATTTTTTTTCGTGAGCCCATCTAGTTTGTCTTAGCCTAAACGTTAATGCACAAGTATTACAAAAATATTTTTTTTCAAAATTATCCGGATTATTTTCAACATCTAAATGATATTTTTTTTGATGTTTTCTTAACCCATTTGCTGTTTGATAGGTTAGACCACATGGATTACAAAAATAATTGGGTTTTGGTTGATTATTTATTATTTGTGTACTTGTATTTGATTCAATACAATAAATGTTATTTGTTATTGGTGGTTTTACATCTATATTATTTTTTAGAGTAGGTTCAGTTTGATTTTCTATTAAATTTAATTTTTTATTGTCATTATTTTGTGTAACAATATCGTTTGTTAAATTATTATTTGGGTTTATTTGTTTACTATCAATAAGTTGTTGAATTTTAGATGAGAACTTTTTTTCGTTTGACATTAAATTTAAATCAGTACTTTCTATTAAACTTTTTGTATTATTTTCAATAATAACTTCCTTATTTGATTGAATAGTTTCTTTAGCCAAAGGAAATACTTTCTCATGCAAGTCAGCAAGTGCAGCTATTTTTGTGGTATTAACATTTTTAACATTAATTTCTGTTATATTTAGTATGTCTTTAATCATTTCATTTGGATCACCACCAAAGTATTCTGTTCCATAAAGGCTGGCTTGAAAATACTTTTTTTTAAATAATTCTTTTATTTTGGTTTCTTTATCAGTGCAATTATGGCAACTAATATGAAATAATAGTTCGGATCGGCTTTGCCTTGTGGCTTTTGCTAAGCAAAAGACGCACCATCGGGATATTCTTTAAATCTTTCCAATCCAATTCGTTTAGTTTTGCCTACCTTGTAAATAGGTTCATCTAATTGTATTGATTCTCTCGTTCTGAATTTTTGAAAAAATTCACGCGTAAACAAGTTTTACTTGTTTAGGTCCAAATTAAATATATGGAGTCAAATTCTTTTTTAATTGTCATCTCTTATTAATTGTAAACTGCAATACCTCCCAGTTAAATAATTTCGCAACGCTGTGGCTTTAACTTTGTTAAAGACGCACAATTTTTACCAAGTCCAATAAAAATAAAATTAATCTAATTGTATTTTAATGGCACAATTTGTTAATGGACCAATTAATTATGTTGAATTAAAAGGGTTTGTTGGAAATGTTAAAAAATCATTTGTATTTTTTATGGATACACATAACGAATTGGACAATCAAACCAGATGCGACACATTTGATAGTGTAGATATAGCACAATACCTGTATAAAATTATTAAAGAAACAAAAATACCATTGGATTTTTTTATGGAAATTAGACAGAATGAATTAAATAAACCAATGGGAAATAAAAAATCCATTTATATTAGAGAAGTTGAAGAAATGTTCAAGTCAGTGTTTGTTATGAAAAAACAAACAGATAGGAATATCGTGAAATACGCCAAAACTAATCATAATGTTAGACTTCATTATTTAGACATAAGAGATAATTTTGATATGTTTAAAGTTATGAAAATTATAAAGAAAATAAAATTAATTTTAAAATCATTAGTAAACACTGAAAAAATAAAAACAAAACATAAAGACAAAATTTTCGAGTATTTAAATCAAGTTAAGCTTTTAGTAGACAATTTCAAAGTAAATAAATCCCATGTAATTAAAAATGCTAATGAATACAACAAGTTAAAACAACCAACACAATATTACCTGAATAAAATTTTTAATCAAGTTAAAAATCCAGAATTAAAAAAAAATATTTTTATGTTTTTAACAAACTATTCAAATGAATTAGAATTAATATTTGACAAATTAATTGAAGAACTAGAAAGCCATATTAAAAATATTACATCCGACAATATTGATAAAATAACGAACTCAGTTGAATTTTTATTTGAGTTAGTTATAGATTTATATAGCATGTTTACTGATGGATTTTTACTAAGGAGAATTTTAGACAAAGATTATGTGGGAAATTCCATTATATATTCTGGTTCTCAACACGCTATTAATTGTATTTGGTTTTTGGTTAAATTTGCTGGATTTAAAATTACCAGTGTGTATAAAAATGAGCTGAATAATATTGATGCATTAACAGAAAAAATAAAACAAGCATCCCAACCATATTATATTTATCAACACTTGTATCAAAAAACAAAATTTTATGTGCAATGTATTCAATATAGCCCATACGCTTTAAATATGTTACCATACACATGTAAATAATTAAATATTTATCATAATTTAATAATAAATATTTAATGGTTTCACATATATTAATCTTAATATAATATTATTCATCATAATTATTTTCAATGTTATAAAATAATTTATAATATAATTACTTTTCTTGGTCTGAATTTTTATATACATCTAGAGTTCTAGCAGAGGGGTCTACATAGCCAGTAATTACTTGACCTGAAGAATTCCATTTTGGTTGCCAGTTTCCAGGAATAATTCCAAGTCTTTTTTCTCCAAAATGTTTTACAAATAGTTTTTTATAATAATATTCTTCTTTTGTATTTGAGTTCCATTTGTTTTGTGCAAATTCTTCATCTGAAACTAATGTTTCAATGTGTTCTTGAAGAATTTGAAACCAAGATTTAGTAGTTCCTGAAATTCCATCAGAGAATGCCTCTTTTTTCCTGTGCAAAACCTCTGGATGAACCACATTGAATCCATCAAATGCCTTTCTTAGCCACCATTTTTCACAGTTTTTATATTTTGGGTGTCTCCATGCGGCCGGAATTGTCCAGTATGTTGAAATAAATTCTGGGTCTGCCAAAGGAATTCTTGCTTCCAAAGAAACTCCACTAATACATCTGTCACATCTTCTTCCGTCATACATATGAACACGTCTTACATATTCTTTGGCACCTTCATGTAAAGCATGTGCGTCAGGTGCATAATAATTCATTAAATAACCAGATGTAACCTCATCAGATGCTTCTCCTGTAATTAATACTTTAACGTCTGTCATCTCACTCACATACTTTGAAACCAAATACTGTGGAATTGAAGCCCGAACTGAAGTTACACAATGACTCTCAATTGTTTTTACCACAGTTTCTATCATGGATAAAGCTTCCTCAATGGTAAACATTACTTCAGTATGTCTAGAACCTATATGTTTTGCTGCTAATCGAGCATATTTAATATCAGTTGAATCTGTTCCAATTAACCCACAACAAAATGTATTTATTGGTTTATTTGTTAGTTTAGCTCCAATCGATGCAGTTAAACTACTATCTAATCCACCAGATAAAAGATAACCGATAGTACAATCTGCTTGTAAACGTCGTTTAACAGAATTAACAACTGAATCACGTACTTGTTTTAATAACTTTTCAGTTAATTCGTGTTCAGCTTCTTTTATATGATGTAAGCTATGTTCATTAATTGGTTCAACTTGATAAACAGTTTTAAAATCGTATTTATCAGTTGATACAATTTTACCGAAATTGTCAAAATTAATTTCTAAAACAGTACCTGGTTCAAATTCTTCAACATGGTCATCAAAAGACTTCATACCCTTTATTTCTGAACTAAATACAAGCCCAGTTGATTGGGTAGTTGGGTGATGATAATATAAAGGTCTAATACCAATAGAATCACGACCTGCAACTACTTGTTTTAAATTTTGTAAACGGTCAAATTCAAATAACAAAAAAGCAAATTCTCCTTTAACATCCCGTACAAATAATTCAGAAAAGTGTTTAAGATGAGTACGTCCGTCAGGATTGTATTTGGCATATTTCAAGTAGAGCCGAGGAATAACCATACAATCAGAGTTATTATGAATGGGTAAGTTATGGTTTTTAATTAAATCTTTAAAATTATAAATTTCACCATTACAAACAAAAATAATAGTACGGTCTCCATCTTCGATAATATAAGGTTGATTAGCATGAAAAGTTGGATCCATAATAGCTAATCGATGAAATCCAACAGTGAGATTTTTAATTGTTTGAAAACTTGACATATCAGGTCCTCGGGGTTTGATTTGCATAAAGTCATTAAATAGTTTAGCATAATCAGCAGTATTTGCAGTTAGTTCAATATAAGCCCAAATTCCACACATTAATTAATTAATATATAATGAACAAATAGTCTTTAATTCAAATTTTATCATTAGTTAATTTCAAAAGCCACGTTTAACACTTAAAAACTTTATATAAGCTTGTAATAATGAGTATTGAAGCAAACTTAAAAAAAATAGTTACAGTTGATACAACCGCTAAATTAAATCCACGTTCCCATACTATTTTTCGTTTAGATGGGGTTAATTTTTCCAGATACTTTAAAGAGTTAAACTTATCAAAACCATATGATGATCGGGTTACCAATGCAATGATTGAAACTGGTATAGAATGTTTTAATACATTGGCGTTTTCGTTATGTTATGTTGGTTACGATGAAATAACATATTATTTAAAACCAGTAACAAAGGAAGAAGAAGATAATGGTTTTGAATATGATTATGGGGGACGAATTCAAAAAATGGTTTCAATGTTAGCTGGAAAGGCTTCCACAATATTTTATTCCAAGTTAATCAAATACTTTGGACTAGAATCACTCCCAAAGTATTTACCTTATTGGGAATGCAAAGTCACCCAGTATGCTCAATTTGATGAAGTTATTGAAAATTTAAATGAACGTATTGTATCCACATTAAAAAATTCTAGGGGATTATTTGTGTCAACCCATTTACCAGGTACTGAGCTATCCAGCAAAGAAGCCATAAAAAAAATTCAGTTGGAAAAACAAATTGATTTTAATTTTGAAGTATCTGGAAATAACAAAGTAGGCTGTATAATAACTTACATATTGTCTGAATATGAACTTCCTGTTGATTGGTCTGACGAGTCCAAACTAATTAAATTTATTAAAAAAACACCTGTATGTCAAAATATGGAACCACTTGAAGTTGCTAATATTAAACAAGAATCTTTATTATAAATTAGTTTTGTTAAAAATTTATAATAAGTATTATACTTCAATTGAATTTGATGAATCAGATAAATCAGAGTCAGAACTATATTCTTCTTTGTTAATTAAAACCATTTTTTTATTTGGTGTCATATTAGTTAATTGTTTACGAATTATGCCTTTATTTAGATCTTCTTCAAAGTTTTCCGCAGTATCTGAATCTGAATCATAATAAAGTTGATTCCATGTGTTCATAACCATATCTTTTTTATTATAACTTAATAAATTTAACTGATTAATTAGTTCTTTAATAAATTTACTATTTAAATCGTAACTTTTAATGTTTTTAATATTAATTATTTTTTCTTCTATTTCTTTTTGTTGACCAGGCTTAAATATTGTTTTAAACTTATTGTATAAAAATTCAAGATTATCAATTGCTTTGTTAATAACTTGATCAAAATAATATTTTTTGCGATCTTTTTGTATAGTTTTGTCGTCAGCATTATATTTTAATAAATATTTACTTTCCAATGATGTTGAACAAAAAGAATGGTTATTTGGTAATCTTTCATTAAAATTTGCAAATTCAATAAATGTTAACAACCCTTCAACTTCTTTATTAAATATTTTTCTTACTTCTTCATTTGTTAATTCTAAATTTTCATTTCCTATTTTGTTTATTGTAATTTTATTATTTATTGTTCCTGAATTTACATATTTATTATATACTTTTCCTGTTGCTTTTGCTTCAAAATCTTTTTTTAGCAATTCAAATTTATTATTAAAATCATCCTTTAAATCAGCAATAACATTTTTCATTTGACAGTTATTTTGATGTCTAATTTTATTAAAATTAGTTCCAAAGAGTTTTAAACAATACATACACATAAATTCTTTTGATTTTATATTTGGTTCAGTTTTTGTACTTTGTTCAATTGTTGTATTTGTATTAGTTATAACATTAGTGTTTTTTCTTTGTTGCATTTTATCTGATGTTTCCATAAACCACTGTTTGATTTATATTCTTTTTCACATTTTAAACATTTAAAATTTTTTTCCATTTATTTAATAATAAATATTAATCTTTAATTATATTTCCAAATTATTTATCATTTAAGTTGTTTTTGGAAATATAATTAGTAATTTTGTTAAAAAAACAAAAACAAGTTTTTTATTAAAAATAAAGAAAAAAAACGTGTGGAAAAATTGCTCATTTGAAAATTTGGAAAATATAAATAAGCTAATAACTTTTACATAATTGTGGTTTCCAAAGTAAATCATCAATTATTTCCTGGTAATATGCTATATAACAATCATAATTATATGGATAACACATATAGTTTCCAATTACTGCTCAAAAATATAAAGTTAAAAATTAAAATGAGCAAATGGAAATTGTAATATGGAAATTAGTTATTTATATAATTTACGTAAACTTTAATGTTATTTCCAAACCAGATATATCTCTTGTGCGCGCGCGCGGAAATTATTATTATTTCCATTTGCTCATTTTAATTTTTAACTTTATATTTTTGAGCAGTAATTGGAAACTATATGTATAATACATCTAATATAAATAAATAATTAATATTAACTTGGAAATAAATTAATGGATTGCTTTGGAAATAATTAATTTACATATTTTTTAATCTTATTCATATTTTCCAAATTTCCAAATGAGCAATTTTTTCACACACATTTTTTTCTTTATTTTTTTCCACACTTGTGAACAAAATCTAACCGATGTGCCATACAATAGTTTTTACCACATCCAATACAAAAAAATTTATTGATTCCAGTTAATTTGCAAGCACAACCAGATTCTGAACATTTAGGTAGGATTATTGGTTTGGTAAAAACCTCTGCCCTTTCACCAGATAATCCAGTGCATTGGTGTTTCCAGTCTAACCTATGGGAACAACAAAATACCCCAGAACATTTTGAACACTTAAATCGATTTTGTAATTCCAACCGCTCTAAACAATTAGGTTCCGCACAATTGGGAAACTTATCTAAGTCTGTAAAACCTTTATCAACTAGCTGTGTCATTGATTATATAATATAAATTTCTAATTGTAATTTATATTATTTTCAATATTATATAAAAGCCAATACAAATCTATTTAAAAACAATTTTGCTTTATTTGTAATGAAAAAATATACAGGCCTATTTAAACAATTTGCCAAATTGGATACTTTTACTGAATTAATATGTAAAAATGTACTTGAAACAACAAAGAAATCCTATCCAACTCCTAACACATTAGTTTCCTTCGATAAAACAAGATATCAAACTCTTTATAAAAATTGGGGTCAAATGGGAATTTTTAATCACAAAGAAAATGAAATTGACCCAAAAACATATGGAATGATTAATTATCAAATAGAATCTGTTGATTCAGCATTAAGGTCTGGATATTCAGTTCAGTCATCTCTTGTTATTAATCCTATAGAAAAATTTGGTTCAGAAAATTTAAAATCAAAATTTTTACCTAAACTTTATAATGGTGAACATATTGGTTGTTTTGGTTTAACAGAACCAGATGCAGGTTCTGACCCAGCCGGAATGAAAACTAAAGCGATTGAGCATAAAGATTATTATATTGTATCCGGTTCAAAAATTTGGATTACTAATTCCCCAATAGCTGATGTTTTTATAATATGGTGTAAAGATGAATCTAATAAAATTATTGGGTTAGTTAGCGAACGCGCCGATACAATTAGTACTCCTGAAATAAAAGAAAAAATGACATTGTTAGCTTCACCGACTGGATATATTTATATGGATAACTTAAAAATTCCAAAAGCAAATAAACTTAATGTGACTGGTTTAAGGGGACCATTTAATTGTTTAAATAAAGCACGTTATGGAATATCTTGGGGTGTTGTTGGAGCAATGGAAAATATAATTAATACAACTATTGATTATACCAGTGACAGAAAACAATTTTCAAAATCTCTTGATTCATATCAACTTATTCAATTAGATTTGGTTAAGTCAATTGAAATGTATACAAATTCATTAAACAACTCATTTAGTTCATTAAACTGTATTGAATCCTTTGATGATTTGGAAAAAAATATTGCACTTATATCTTACCTTAAAAGAACAAATTGTGAGAATGCGCTAAATGTTGCCAGAATTTGTAGAGATTTGTTAGGCGGTAATGGAGTTTCAAACTCATACAATATTATTAGACACTTAATTAATTTAGAAGCTGTTAATACTTATGAGGGAACTAAAAATATTCATAATTTAATTTTAGGTCGTGAGTTACTTGGAAAAAATGCATTTGTTTAATTTATATTATTTGTTACAATTTACTTAAAAATCTCCCATGGGAATTTCTTATAGCACATGGTTGCAAAAGCAAGTCCAGATACTCCCATTACACTCCCATTCAAATAGATTGAATATTTATTATTTTGTAAATTCATACATACCAATCCAGTGGAAAATAAGTAAATAGACCCAAATAATCCACCGGCTAATACAATTGAGTTTAATAATATATTGTTTTGGTCCATTAATATGATTTAAACAGTTAATCCAATATAAATTTCAAGTCAATTTTTTTAATTTAAATATTTAAATTAAAATAATTATTTTTTAACTAACATTTCGTAAATTATTCTTGATGTAAACCACCTCAAATCATATACTCGGTTTCGTATATCCGATAATTTACAGACGTGTATTGACTGAATTTCGTTTAACCCATTGGAAGCCATCTCAGTAACTACCCGTTCTTCCATATACTGCAAATAATTAAATTTGTTTTCCGGTGTTTTCCATTTGGCCAACTCTGGCGATACATTAACCAATTGTAAAAATATCAATTCCAACCCAGCCAAGTTAATTAAATAAGACATTCCATGTAATTCAACTCGTTTAATAATAATATTAGTATTTACAATATTTAGTGCCAATTGGTTAATAAATTCAGTTGATGTTTTTAAATTAAAAAATTCTTCTATCATTTCCCTAAGTGCGGTATGTAGGGTAGTAATGTCTTGCGGCTCCCATTTACCACCAAATCCTTCATACTCATTAGCTCTTTTTGGGATATTTGATTTACCAAGAAATACCACTTGGTCACCATTTATTGTGTCGGAAATTAAAATACCTCCAGCTTTTCCGACTGCTTCTTTAGGAAAATCATTTGGTTCCATTAATTATTTAGTAAAATTAAAACTTTGAATGAGTTTTAAATTAAAATTATCCAAATTACTTAAAGAATATTTTCTTGAGTTACTTGAATTGTTTCCTTAAATGGAAATTTATCTGATTTATTCCAATAGGCTTTTGGTTGAATAGTCATGGTTGTTGAATGGGGCTGACTACATGGGTCATCCAAGCCGACTGGAAATGAACAAAATCTATTGGAACTATTAAGTTTACAACAAATCCATTTGCCATCTGATTTACTATACCTGATTTCACAATTGGGACAATAAGAGTTACCCAAGCCCATAAAAACAGTATTATGGATCCAGGATGCAACATATGTTAATTTTCCACACCCAACACAATACAAAGGATAACCATCATCGTATGGTTCGGAATCAATAGTAAATTTTTTTATAAACTCGGTTGACTTTCCCGATTCAACCTGGTAATAACAAATAACCAGTTCATTTGGTTTTTCTTGTTTGATTTTTAGTGACCCCAAATCAATTAAAATTTCCGTTGAATTTTCTGACTTGACCCGTACAAATCGGAAGTTTTTGTTTTGCATAGGGCCTGCCAATACACCATGTGAATCAATTGATGTGTATTTTTTGGTTGTACCAATAACTTTATCATTGTTATCAAGTAAATTTAAACCTAATATTAGTTTGCTGGTATCGCGATGAGACTGAACAAATATTAAAGATTGTGCGTAAAAATATGCTTTTGGTTTACCGTTTCTAGAGTCATAATCAAATAAAACATTATCCAATATAGATTTTATTGTTGATTTACCGGTTGGGTTAAAATACACAACTAACCCAATTGTTTTTAGATAAGTTGAATTAGTCGAAAGTACAAACCCAACAAAAAATCTGTTTGGTTGTGTGTGGTCTGGAACCGCGAAAATTTGATTAAAAATATCGAGTTTTGTATTAATTTGAATATGATAGCCTAATTGTTTATTTGAATAAATAATATTTGGGTTTGGTTTTTTAACTAAAACTTCAAAATTATTAACATCAGCTGAATCAGCCATATTAGCCATGTTAGACAAGTAGTCCCATTCAATCAATTCAAATGATAAAGTTTGTGCAAGTGCAACCCATAAAAAATCAAAATTATTTGGGTTTTTATAAATTTCAATAACTAGTTCATTTTGATTCATTAAATAAATTGAAATTTATTTAATGGATAATAAAGTCAATATTTTTTAACAAATATCATTTGGGAATTGAATTTAGTGGGTTATTTAAAAAATTTAGTTTAGGACTGAAAACTTCTAAACAAAACATATTTGATTGTTTTTCTTTATAAAAACCAACCCATTTTCTAGGTTTATAACAAAAGCAAAACTTTTTTTAAACTTGATAAACTGATTTTATGTACACCTAAAAAAATATAAGTATAATTATATATGAGTGAAATTATTTACATAAATTCCAATATTCCAGATTATCAAACATTTGTTTTTGGAGTTAAAGTTCAAGTTGTGAACTTTGACAGTCCAACAGTTGGAAATATTAACAGAATTGGTTTTGTTTGGGAAAACGGAAAAAACCAAATGCCATTTGGGTCAACCCCATACACCTATCAACAGGTATCGACTGTTTTAGATAATCAAATTGTTGCTTATTCAACTCATTATTTTACCCAAGAAATGGTTGATTACTTGGGTCAATTTGTTTCCCAAGTTACTGTTGACCTTATTACTTGTTCACTTAGTTCTCCTTGTTTTTTAGCTGAATTAAATATTATTAAATCAGCTTTACCAAATATTACATTTAATTATTCAGTTAACTTAACTGGTAATGCTCCTCAAGGTGACTGGATTATGGAATCTACTGGAGAAAATATTGCCCAAATATACTTTAACTCCAACATGTCCAATTACACTGGAATTTTAGCTGTTCCATCAAGCGAAACATTAGGAACAAATTTTTCCTATAGCTCAACTGGAACATCTGGGGTTAACATGGTTCAAACTTTTACACTAAAAAATGATTTTACTATTGATGAAACAACAGGTTGGACAAGATTAGATATTACTCATTCAAGTTCTACAGATAAAATTGTAATTGATGGTGCCGGTTATAAAATAACTGTAAAAGTTAATGGTTTTGATGGTATGTTTATTGCAGGTAATGCAACAACTGATAATTTTGCAACTGAATTTAAAAATATTGTATTTGATGTTCCAACTGATTCAGCCTTAAATATAACTACATTGTTAATGAGAACAAATGACTATGTTAAAATTAACAACTGTAAAGCAACTGTTAATACTAATATTAATGGTAACGGTGGTGTTTTTGGATACTATAACAGTACAATAGTTAAGAAAATTACGGTAACAAATTCTTATGTTATTTTAAGTGGTAATATTGGAAATTATGGAGGAGTATTGTTGGGTTTATTTAATAATGGAGGCAGTGCAGAATTAAATAGTTGTTATTCTGTTGTAAAAGGAAATATTGGTGCGGGTGCAGGTGGGTTTGTTGGTTGTGGTTTAGGATTTGGTAGTGAAAAACTTTTAAAAATTTCAAATTGTTATGCTGTATTTTACGGTTTATTAAATTCAACTTCAAGTGTGTTTTTAGGTCAAAACAGTGGCGATAATAGTGGTTCCTTACAATTAAATAATAATTTAATTATTTCGTTAATTAAGTCTACATCTAATGGTACAGGATATTTTGCGGCGGGTTCATTTGGGTTTTTTACATCAAGAATTATTTCAAGTTCAAGAAATTATATTTTAGATTTAACAGGAGTAAGAATTAATATAATTTCTAATAATAATTCATTTAATGCCATTTGGAATAAATATACTAATTATAACACATTTAATGGAGTTATTGAAACAAATTTAAGACAACAAACAGATACTTTTTTACCTCAAGCAAATGATTATACATTAGTTGATGGAAATAATTATTTACAATTTCCAAGTTTATTTGCTTCTACTGATATAGTTTATTTTAGAGCAGCTGGTGCATTATCAGCTTTCACAATAGCTAGTCAAACTTATAGTACGACTCCATTTATTCCGACTTTACCAACTATTACTGTAGGCAATGGAACTATTAGTTACTCGAGTTCTGATTTAACAACAGCAACAGTAAACAGTTCAACTGGTGCAATAACAATGCTTAAAGCTGGTAGTGCGACAATAACAGCTACGTTAGCACAAACCGACCAAT
>JACCDY011305658.1_pt1 | contig 36905 bp, 46 predicted proteins | sample 7446391 | NCBI WGS metagenome assembly JACCDY01 (sample SAMN15323451, study PRJNA562643) | freshwater metagenome | isolation source: river surface water | place: USA:Blue River Watershed | collected 2017-08-18 | reverse complement strand
TTTGGCTTTGCACCGCTTTCTGAGATTTTTCTCTAAGCTTCTTCTTAATATACTCTGGGGATATTTCTGTACTTATAAATTTCTTCTTAAATTCAGCAAATAATTCTGAAGTTAAAATTGATTTACCGCACCCTGGTCCACCAATAAGGTTAACCACAATAGCCTTGTCTCTATAATCATCTCTTTTTGCCATAAAAATAAAAAGGGTCTCCGAAGAGACCCTATATTGCTTGTTGTTTGTATTGCTCTCCGTTAGGAGCAAATTTATGAAAAATATTTTTATTCTAACAATTTTTTTCACTTTTCTTTTTTATTTCATCCCTAATTTTAGCCGCTCTCTCAAAATCTTGACGCTCAACCGCCCGATTCAATTCTTTTTCAAGCCACTCAGCATTATCTTTAAGTTTTTCTAAGTTTAGAGCTCTAAGTTCATCAATGTCAGTATCTGGAAAAAAGCCCTTTATTGATTCTTCGTTTATGTTGCCAGTTAATTCAATCAACAGATAAGGCGTATCTTTCATCTTAAGTTTATCCTTAACTTCTACAACATCCATTGTAGTTGTGAATATAACACCATAGCCAGAAACTCGCTCAGTCTTTACTGCAATTTCATCACTTATGTAAGCTTGTTTAACCGCAATATAACTGTCTGTTAATTTTTTTCCATTTCCTTCTTGCGGTAAAAATAAAAACATTCTCAATACTTCTTCATTCATAAATTATTCCTGTTCAATTGATAAATTGTAGTTACTAAAAACTCGTTGCCCAGTAACTTCTACAATCATTTGCTCTTCAATAATATCTGGTATTTTTATTTTCTGATTAATATCTTCCAATTCCACTTCCAATATAACAAGTTTCATGTCATGATAAGCATCAATCTCCCACTTCAACCCATTCTCCTTATGTACATATCTCGTTTTGATTATGTAACGATGGTCTTTATTTAGCATTTTCTCAAAAATTTCTTTGCTGATTTCGCTTTCAATTTCTTCAAATACTCCAGGAGATATTGTTCGCTTATTACACATGTGGTAAATCCTACTTGGGTTAACAATTGGAGAATTAACCTTTTCAGTCATTCTGTACCTGGTAACCTTTCCACCATTACCTTCAACATATATTTGGTGGATGATTAATTTTTCAACTTTACCTTTAAATTTCGGAACATTCTTAAGCAAGAATTTCCTTTCTATTTCAAGGTTTTCTTTTTTTACAGGCCTCTTCTTAATTCTAAGAAAGTAGAGTGCATTATTTATTAGTGATTTCATATTCCTTTGGTATTTTGCATTCAAATTTATGATAACCGTAGACTTCTGCAAGAGTTTTTCTTGAAGAGTTTCCAGTATTTAAAACAACATCACTCATATTAAACTGACAAGGATGAATATATCCTGAGGCATGTGTAATTTGAATTATATCTTTCTTTAGAGTGTTGATAAAATTTCCAACTCTCTCGGATTTATTATTCACATCAAATCCTTTTTGCAGCCACCACTTATGTGTAGCAATTCCAGCGGGACAATTTCCTGTATGACATTTCTGTGCCTGAATACATCCAGCTGAAATCATAACTTCTCTCGCAATATTTATTAAATCAGCACCCATTGCAAAAGCCTTAACAGCATGTGATGGATGGCCGAGTTTGCCAGAAGCTATAAACACTGTCTTATTAATTATTTCTTTGTTGTAAGTGCTCAAGAATGCTTTATAAACCTCTGAAAATGCTTCATCAAATGGAAGGGAGACATTATCCGCAAACGAAGAAGGTGCAGCGCCAGTTCCACCTTCACCACCATCAATTGCAATGAAGTCTGGGCCCTCATTTCTACGAATCATACAGTGAGCAAGGTCTTTCCAAAAATCAACTTTACCTACTGCAGATTTTATTCCAACAGGCAAACCCGTCTTATCAGCAATCATCTCCACAAAACTTACAAGAGAGTCAACATCTGGAGAAAAGGCAGAGTGATACGCTGGAGCATGAACATCTTTCCCAACCTCAAGACCTCTTATCTCAGCAATTTCTTTTGTAACCTTGCTTCCTGGAAGTATTCCTCCCTTTCCTGGCTTGGCTCCCTGAGATAATTTAACCTCAATCATCTTGATGCACTTGTTTTCCTCTACAAGCTCAACAAGCTTATTAATATCGAAGTGTCTGAATCCGTGCTTATCGGTATATCCACATCCAAAGTAGCCAGTTCCTATTTGAAATACTACATCAGCTCCTCTCTTGTGATATTTTTTAGAGAAACCACCTTCTCCGATGTTGTGATATGCATGAGATTTCCATGCACCACGATTATTGGCCTCGGTTGCCTTACTTCCAAGGGCACCATAACTCATTGCTGAAATGTTAATTACCGAATTTGGACGATATGGATTTTTTCTATTTGGGCCAACTGTCTTTGCACAAGGAAGTGCGGAATCAGACGTTGCATTAAATGTATTATTTATGTTTGTTGGAAATGCTGAAGTCTTTATGAAAAAATGACCAGGCTTGTTGAAGTCTGCGTCTGAGCCAAACCCAGTTAAGTTATTTTCTTTTTTAGCAGAAGCATAAATATAACTTCTCCACACTCTGTTGAACGGTTGCTCCTCCCTATTGCTTGCAACAACATATTGACGCATTTCTGGACCTATGCTCTCAAGTAAATACCTAAGCCTCCCTATCAAGGGAAAATTACTCTTAATGGTGTGCTTCTTATTGAAGATGTCATATATAGCAATGACCAACAGAATGCCTACAATCCCAAGTATTATCATCGAAGTAATGTTCATAAAAAACCCATTTCCTTTGTTATACGAAAATGGGCTATAAATGTTGCAATTTTTACTATGCTAACTCCTTTATTTTACTAAGAAGTGTATCAATTCTCTTTTTGCTCTCAGCTCTACCAATTATGTACATAATATCTGGCAATTGAGGACCTGGCTTACCACCAGTCAAAGCAAGCCTCAGCATAGGCATAACTTTTCCAACTGATATTTCTATATTTTTAGAAATATTCTCAAGTTCCATTTTTATATGAGCAGGAGTCCATTCACTTTCATCAAATTCTTTCATAAATTCTTCATCAACAAAGACATTCATGACCTTCACAAAATCTTCTACATTTTTAAGTGTCAATTCTCCATCAAGTTTTGGAGATTCAAAAATATAGTCTACACTCTCAGATAAGTCTTTGGCAAAAACAGCTCTTTCGGTTGCCATCTTAGCAATTAAGTCAAGCTTATTTTTATCTAATGATAAATCACTTGGCAAATTCATTTTACCAATGATATAATCCACACTTCTATTTCTCAAATAATGAGCATTGAAGCTATTTAACTTTTGTAAGTCAAACATCGCTCCAGAAGAATTTACTCTTTCAAGACTGAATAGTGATGTCATTTCTTCAATAGACATATATTCAATATTGTTACCTGGGTTCCATCCAAGTAATCCAACAAAGTTAATTAGTGCATCTGGCTCATATCCAGTTTCACGAAATCCAACAATACTCACACTCTCTCCTTCTGGGTCTGTATATGTCCAATCAAGAGGAAAGACTGGAATGCCGTACTTATTTCTCTTCCCAAGCTTCTTGCCATCAGGACCAAGAATAAGTGGAAGGTGGGAGAATTCTGGATGCTCCCATCCGAATGCCTTATAGAGTAAAACATGAAGTGGAGTCGATGTTACCCATTCTTCACCACGAATTACATGAGTAATTTCCATAAGGTGGTCATCAATAACATTTGCAAGATGATAGGTAGGAAGGCCATCGGAAGATTTCCAGATAACTTTATCATCAAGTGAGCTTGTATTAAATACAACCCACCCTCTAATTTTATCTTCAAACTTTACTTCTTCATTTCTTGGCATCTTAAATCTTACCACGTAAGATTCACCTGCATCAATTTTTGCTTTTGCATCTGCAGATGACATTGTAAGAGAGTTTTTCATTCTATCTCGAACCACACCAGCATATCCAGTATTTTTAATGCCAGCAGCAGCAAGGTCTTCTCTCATTTTGTCAAGTTCCCCAGGTGTATCAAAAGCATAATAGGCATGACCAGACTCAATGAGCATATCAACATACTTCTTATAAATATGTGCCCTCATTGATTGCTTGTATGGTCCATATGTACCTTCATTCCATGGAGATTCACTTGGCATTATACCAAGCCACTCAAGACTCTCACGAATATACTCCATTGACCCCGCTACTTCTCGCTTAGAATCGGTGTCCTCAATCCTCAAGATAAAATCACCACCATGCTTCTTAGCAAAGAGGTAGTTGAAGATGGCTGTTCTGATGTTTCCAATATGTGCTGGACCAGTTGGCGATGGGGCTATACGTGTTCTTACCCTTTTTTTACTCATATTTTTGATTTCTTAATTAGGTATACGCAAATGTAAAAAAAATGTTTCTACCCTCCAATTTTAAATTTTTACAAATATTTATTTAAAAAGAGCGGTATGAAAATCAAAATTTACACTTTATCGAGTTCTGTAGACCCAGAAAACATTAGATATATAGGGAAAACAGCTTGTAGTTTAGAATATAGATTGACTCGTCATATATATAATAACTTTAAAGACAAAACTCACAAAGGAAATTGGATTAGAAAAGAAATAAAATCTGGAAACAGGATTTTAATCAAAGAACTTTTTATAGTTCCAAAAAATGATAACTGGGAAAAGTGGGAAATTCACTTTATATCTGAATACAAAAAAATGGGGTACAAATTAACTAATTCCACGATAGGTGGAGAAGGTTTACATGGAAGGGATAACCCCTTTTTTGGTAAAAATCATAAAAAATCAAGTATAAAAAAAAACAAACTTAATCAACCATACAGAAGAGCTGTTGACCAATATGACCTTGACGGTAATTTCATAAACTCATTTACTTCTATTCACGAAGCAAGTGAATCATTAAACGCTCCACTATCATCAATATCAAATGTATGTAAACAAAAGTCAAAATATAAAACTGCAGGTGGTTATGTTTGGAGATATTCTGGAGAGCCATTTTCTTTAGAATATGATAATCCAGCAGAACATCTTAGAAAAGAGGTTTGCCAATATGACAAAACTGGTAAGTTATTAAATGAATATAAATCCATAAGCGAGGCATCTAATAAAACTCAAATATCTTTTGGAAATATATCTCAATGTTGCAATAAAAAGCTTAAAACAGCTGGAGGATATGTTTGGAGTTTTAAGGGAGAAATATTTTATAAACCATCAAAAAGAAGTGATGCAAAAAAAGTGATTCAATATACATTAAACGGAGCTTATGTAAACGAATTCACCTCAACAAAAGAAGCTTCTAAAAAAACTGGAGTTTATTATTCTGGAATTTACAATTGTTGCAACGGTAAATATGAACAATCTGGAGGTTTTATTTGGAAATTCGGAAACTGATATTTACTTTAAATCTTTTCTCGAATATTGTATCCCCCATTCAAATTGTGTCAATGTTCCTACTAAATCTCCAGTATCAACACCAAATTTTTCTGTTATTGATTCCATTGAATATACAACACGTTGTTTTAATTTACCATGTAATTCTTCCATTAATTCATCAATACTCAATTGAACTTCCCTTATGGGAAAAGGACATTTGTTTATTGTATAAAGAGCATCTTTAATGGTTTCACCCAAATACATACAATCAATTTTTTGATGGCTTAATCCATACTTAGTTCCATAAGCATCTGAAGTATCTATCCACCAACCAGAATATTGATTTTTAATTCTTGAGTTTGTTACCATAAAAATTTTCCAACCTTTCTTTTTAATGGCATTTACAACTGGGTGATTATCATCTTGTGTTCTAATCATAAAATATATCCCATTTTTATTAACTCACTATCACACCATTCACGACTTTTTGAGTCAAATCCATATTGGCCAAGAGCCTCGTGGTCTTCATCTGAGGCTCCGCCAGAACCCTTGGGCCCCTGACTCCAATTTTTCCAATCATCCTGCGTAGTGAATTCAGATACTCTTACTCTTGGTGTTTTTTCAATAAAAGCAACTCTATTCTCAATTTTTTCAAAATCAGTACCTTCAATTATTCTGGTTGCACAATATCCATCAACTACAATCCAAGGAGATAATTTTATTTCTTTCATAAGTTATTATACGAAAAAATTGAGATTTTGTTTCAACTATTATCTCTTCGATTTTACTTTGTTTTTTATAACCTTTGAGCCTAATCCTCTATTTGATATTCCTACTGAAACATGTGATGGCTTATCTGCAAGGAATTTTTCTTTTCTCTCAAAGAATTTATCAACGAAATTTTTTGCATCCTTAAGTCCCCATCCAGTTTTTTCTTTGATGTGCTTAATTGCTGCAAGCTTAAATTTTCCATTTTTAGAAACTTTAGCAACATCTCTTTCAAGAGCTCTCCTTTCCTCATCATCCTCTACAATTGGTGCGTGTGATGTAAATTGGTGCATAATTGTTGAGCCGCTTGCAAACATATTTACGCCAGCAAAATGTGGGTCTGGTGAAGTTACTTTTTTGAAGAAATTCTTTATGTATTCCTGTTCAAGAGAATCGTGCTCATCTTTTTTTACTTGATGGTTTGTCTTATATCTTCTCCACTCAACCTGAATCTCTTCTTTGAGTCCAGTAAATTTCTTTTTTGGATATGTTATCCTAAAATATTTTTTGTTGCCGTGTGACACTGTTTCTGTCTTCACCTTATTTGGTGATATTACCTGTTCAATAATTTTCATAGTTATTTTCCGCCTATTGTTACTATTCCATTTTTGATTTCTATAATAATAGAAGGTAGGTATATACCTATTGATACCAAATAAAAATTTATTATACTGAAAATCAATCAATTACAATATATTTTAAAATAAAATAATCCATTTCAATTATTCTGTAATATTTATTTAATATATAAAATAAACGCAGAATATGATTCAACTACAAAAATTTAATACTTTACTCGAATTACTCAACTACTTCAAAAAAGAAGATACATGCAAAACGTATCTGGAGAAGATTCGTTGGAACGGGAATATCACATGTCCTTATCTCGAATGTCAACATGACAAAGTGTATAAATGCAAAAACAGATATAAGTGTGCAAACTGTGAACGTATATACAGTGTGCGTGTCGGAACAATATTCGAGGATTCAAAAATAAGTCTTCAGAAATGGTTTGCCGCAATCTATATTGTTACATCTCATAAGAAAGGAATGTCATCAACACAATTAAGCAAAGACCTTGGTGTAACCCAAAAGACTGCATGGTTTATGTTGCAACGCATAAGAACAGCATTTGGCCTGAACAGAGGTAAAGATAAATTGACAGGCATATGTGAGGCTGATGAAACATATATTGGTGGGAAAGAAAAGAACAAACACAAGAACAAAAGAATCTTCGGGACACAAGGACGAAGTATAAAGACGAAGACTCCAATTGTGGGCATTTTGGAACGTGGCGGTGAACTTAGAGCAAGCGTTGTTGAGAACACGACCAGAAAGCATCTACAAGCGTTTATAAACGAACATTTGGAGACAGGTGCAAAGATTAACACTGATGAATGGAAAGGATATAAAGGTTTATCTAAAACCTATGACCACAACTTCGTGAAACACAATACGGGACAATACGTCCAAGGTGATGTACATACAAATACATTGGAAGGATTCTGGTCATTGTTAAAAAGAGGTTTATCTGGAATATATCATACAATTAGTAGAAAACACCTACAGAAATATGTAGATGAGTTTGTGTTCAGATATAATACACGCATGGAAACCGAATCTGAGAGGTTCAATAGATTCCTTAGAAATATCTCAACTCAAATAAAATATAGTGATTTGGTGAAAAATTAAGTTGCAAATATCAAAACTTATGAGTATCTTTGTCATATGGAAAAACTCATAAACAAATGGAAACTAAACAAAGGATTGCTGGCGAAGAAAATGGGAATGCCACTTGGAACGTTTTGTAACAAACTATCATCAAAACATTCCACACAGTTTAGTGATGTAGAATTGGTACAACTTAAAATGATTTTAAAGGAGCTACAAGATGATATTCTAAATGAAGTAGAAATAGACTTTAATGATGCATTAAAAACAATTATAACAAATAAAAAATAAAAATATGGAAAACAAAATAGATACAACTTCTTTACTTAATAAATATTTAGGCTCTTTAAAAGAAGAACATCGAGAAGCAGAATTAAAAGTTTTATTAGAATCTTTATTAAAAGATGAGGGTGAAATTTTTTCTGCAAAAAAAGAAAATGTTATCGCCTATATGAAGGATAAGTTAACTATGAACGAACTTCAAATGTCAAAAGTAAAATTAAGTCCTAAATTGGCATTTAAAGATGTGTTTGAAAATAAACAAGAAGAAGTTGATATGATTAAAAAAGCTTTTTCTAAATGGGAAACTAAAGGTCACTTAGATAGTATTGATTCAGATATTAAATGGGAAAAATCTGGTTTATTAAAAGATTTGGATGAAGGTCATAAGAAAAAAATAATTGAACTTTTAAATAGAGGTGGTTTAGAGTATAAAAATCATTATTTTCATAATGAGAGGATGGAACATTATTTATTTCCTTGTCTAAGAAGGATATATTCCAAACTTTTTGTGGAAAATGATAATCCAATTATCACAATAGATGATATTGATGTGAAATACATTATGACTGAAATTGATAAGTTGTACCCCCATATGTTATTGTTGAAACAGAGTTTATCAAAAATTGATACAGAGGCTGAATTAACTGAAATGTTTTGTACTAATTATGCTAAAATAATTGAACCAAAGGTATATAAAGATTATCTTAAATTAAGAGAAGAGAGTGAGGATGAGTTTGGAGATAAAATATGTTATTGTGGACATACATCTAAATGTAGTTGTGCAGACCCAGGTATATCCGAATTCAATTCTGGAATTAAAACAGGTTCAATAAACATTCCAGACCCATCCGACAAATGGAATATTACAAACAATTTAAGTTCTTTTGAATTTAATAAAGAAAATAGCCACATGATTTTTGCTGATGATTTTAAGAAAATGATTCAATATAAACATGAAGAATTTTCCAAAGTAAGAATTAAAGAAATGTATCCAGAGGAGTGTGAAAAATATGATATGATAGTTCATATAGGTGTATGGCATTTATGTAATTCAGAGCCTAAAGCTGGAGATGCAATTGATGGAAGAGTTGTATCTGAAGTATCAAACGATGGTACGGCTTATTTTATTAATTTTACAAAATAATTTATGGTAATTACAAAAATAGAAGGTGTGAAAAACTATTATGGTGCTTTACACGTAAAAGAGGAAAATAGAAAGTATTACATGGATGTCGCATGTGAAGTTAATGGATATAAATGGAAAGAAATTAAAAAGGAATTATACAATCTTTTGATTGAATTTAATAATAATAAATCAATAGAGATACAAGATAAAAACAAATATTCAATACCAATATACGCAGATGGGATTAAAACAAGTTTTTCTTTTGATTTTAAAGAGGGTGATGCAAATTGGAGGAAATTAATGAAAATTAATTCTAAAATTCCATTATTTATAAATGTAAAAACTGATTAAAAATGGAAAAAAGAGTTAATAAGAAAATTATAGATTTGCTGTGGACATCAGTAAATTTTGAATCTGGTGATGGTGATGCTATTTGGTTGTCAAAACATACTTCATTGGATATTATATCAGAATTAATAAAAGAATATTCTGAAGAGAATAATATAGATTGGACATTAGAAGTAAAAGACAAACAAATGTTGTGGGGTAAAGGAGAAGAGTGGGTAGTAATAACGAATGATGAAGAAACTTACTCTAAATCAGATTGGATTACTTTAAAAATAAATTATTAAGTGTAAATAAGTATATAATTACCAAAAATTTTTAATAAATCTATCCTCTTCCTTTTTCCATAATTTTATCTTTCCCATACTTTTTTATTATAAATACAAATAAAAAAGTTAAATTGGAAACACGACTGTTGTGCGAGTAGGGTTCGAACCTACAAACCTCTTACGAGGCACTGAGTTCAAAGCTCAGGTGCTTGCCAGTTTGCATATCGCACAATATTTTGCTGTACTGCCTGGACTCGAACCAAGACCTTCAGAGTCAAAATCTGATGATGCTGCCAATTAATCTACAGTACAATATGTTGTGTGAGAAGGCTTCGAACCCCCAAATTCTCGGTTCAGAGCCGAGTGACTTTGCCAGTTTGTCTATCACACAATATTTTGCTGCATGGGAAGGACTCGAACCTTCACGCCTTACGGCATCCGCTTCAAAGGCGGATGTGGCTGCCATTTCACCACCATGCAATTTAATTTTTTGGCACAAAAAAGCCTGAACTCTACAGTCCAGGCTTTCAAATATTTTGCATTAACACTTAAGTTCAGGCAATACCAGGACCGTCTTCTCTCGAAGATTGTTGCTGCTGTTGCTGCTGAGCTGTTATGTTAATTATTTTGTTCATTCTATTTTTAAATAGTTTTATTTTTTCAATTCTTTTTCTATTAAAGAATTATAAATATTCATAACTTCTTCTTTAGAAGAGGCTTTATCAAAATCACTTACGATTTTTATTGCTTCATCTTTTTTTATTGTACTTTTTGACATAAAAAATTTCAATGTACAACTCAGTTTTTCTACATGAAGCTTTAATTCTTCGTTTGCTGTTTTTAATTCAAATTCTTCTTCAGACATTTTTTATTTTTACGTACAAATATAAAAAAAGTTTCAGAAAAATAAAAATTATTTTGGTTTTTTACTATTTCTACCTTTATACGTTGGTGTTTGAGAGTGACAATTTGGACACAAAATTCTTAAATTTTCCAATCTATTATCATATCTATTACCATTAATATGGTCCAATTCTAACACTATAGGCTTACCATTCCATTTACCATCATTACCACACTCAATACAAATATCTTTTTCTATATAACCCTCTTCAAGAAGTTTCTTTTTTAAGACATGACCTCTACATCCATGTGTTTTTGCATAATCAAAGGCCGAAAGTCTTTTTCCATCAGATTTAATTCCCTTACCACCCATATTACCTTCATAATTTATACCCATTTTTACCAAATATGAGTTTAAAGTATCTTGTTTACATCCAAGTTTTTTGCTTATATAGGCCTTAGATTGATTTTCGTTAATCCAATCTAAAATTTCATTTTTTCTTTCTAAAATATCTGTTCTCATACATATAAATATGTAAAAAAACGGAAAACACGCTAACCAATTAATTAATGTATACCATTTTGTAGCCCAGAAGGGAGTCGAACCCTCACGCTCTATCGAGCACATGGCCCTCAACCATGCCTGTATACCAGTTTCAGCACTGAGCTAAAATATTTATTCAACTTTTTTTTTCTTAAACAAACTTTTAATTTTTTCTCTAAGAAATTTAACTGGATTTATCTTAAGGAATAAAAAGGCTACACAAAAAGATAATCCCGCCAATACATAAAGTAAATGCGTTGTAGTCCAATAATCCCACCCAGTTGCCTTCATTATTCCAGCCACCAATTCTGCGTAACCCAGAGGGTTCAGAAATGTCGCTATCATCATGAACATCCATCCTATGTTCCTTCTTCTGTTTGTCATCATTTCCAATACTATCAGATTCCATTTAATCAGTTTTTGTTCAACTTTGATGCTTTCTCAGAGGTAGCATCACGACCTCTTTATAAATACAAATATAATTCTTATCTATCAATATTTCTAAGACCACCAGTCAAATAAGTTTGAATCCAGTTATCTTTTATTTCCTTCTTAGCATCTGATAAAGATTTATCATCATCAATTATCAAATAATTCTTCGGATTGTGCTCTTCCAGGAAAAGCTCTATTTCTTGCCTTCTGTTTTTCCATGGCTTACTTTCATCCTCATTATAATTAGGAACATAAGCAATAATCTCCTTATTAATACCTCTTGCTCTAAAATAAATATTCATTTGGTCAATATCAACTACCGTTCTTCTTGCGGAGCTAAGGACAATATCATATCCCGTTTCATTCAATATACAGTTCAAGTTATCAACACAAACTCTGTCGAAATCATTGAATCCGTCTTCATGAAATTCCATTCTTCTCCAAGGAGCGTGTATAATAAGAACACCATCCAAGTCAAGCAATATGATATTATTCATTTCCATTTTTTCTTGTGTGCATAGAGGATTCGAACCTCGCTACAATTTAACTCCATCATAACAACCTGAATTGAACAGGTCACTGCCACCAGATGCACATTTTTGTAGCCAAAGAGAGACTCGAACTCTCATGCATTTCTGCGCTGGGTTTTGAATCCAGTGTGTCTGCCAATTCCACCATTCGGCCATTTGTACTTCCAGCAGGAGTCGAACCTGCACACCCTTCGGCCTCAGTTTCTAAGACTGAGATGTCTATCAGTTCCAACACTGGGGCATTTATTTTTGTAACTCCACCCAGATTCGAACTGAGACTTTAACGTTCGTAGCGTTAGGTGCTAATCCATTACACCATGGAGCCATGAATTTCAAAGTGACAATTAGCACAAACTAACATACACTTATCTAATTCTTCTTTTATTTTTTTATCAAACTTATGTGACTTTACTCTACTTAAAGCAAAATCTTTTTCTTTTGGGTCAAGATGATGGAATTGTAATGCGCCAACATATTTATCATATCCACATTTTTCACAACATCCTCCTTTATAATCAACACATTTAATTTTAAACTTTCTACCACGCTCTCTACTTTCGTTATTTGAACACTCTATACAATAAACAGAGCCACCTTTTTTACCTCTTCTATCGTAAAAATCATTTATATTTTTAGATTTTTTACAACAAGGACATTCCTTTTCATCTCCATATTCAGTCTTACTACCGCCATCACTAAAAGACTTTTTATTAGTTTTTAATTCAAATTTTTTCAACCAATACCTAACTGTCGTAGCACCTTTGTTAATTTCATTTGCTATTTGTTTTATTGACATGTCCTTGTCAATACATTCTTTTAAATATTTCTCTTCCATATCTATAAATACATAGATAAATTGGAAAATCAAATTAAATTATCCAGTTGCGCCATGGCAGCATAAAAATCGGGCTACTATTCTTTCGTCTACATCGCCCGACCATGTAGATTTCAAACTTGAGCACCAGACAGGAGTCGAACCCGCATTTTTCATTATCCATTACGTTACTCTTGGTTCGAAGCCAAGGACGATACAGGTGCATTTTTATCCAACCTTGATGAAGTCTCCAGACTTAATTGCCTTTGCAATCCATCTGTTAAGTTCAGAACCCTTCACTTCATTGTAGAAAGAAGTTGTTCCAAGGTCAGAAGATAGATAATAAGAATCCCTATAAGCTGTTTCTTCTGTTCCAAATTCAATTCTTTCAATCGTTGAAATCGGGAACTGATATGTTCCATCCTCAAGTTCTACTGTGTAATACAGGTTACCACTTACATAGTGACTAAACTTTGCATTTACCTTACTCTTATAGAGCTGCTTCTTTACATCCATTTCTGTTATCATAACATAAATTTTTGTAGGACCTACAGGGATTGAACCTGTGACCTCTTGCATGTCATACAAGCGCTCTCCCAGCTGAGCTAAGGTCCTTTGTTTTAAAATTGGGAGCAAAACAAGTTATCATTTCTTCTAACCTTGCAGCTGTGCTCCTTCTCAACTGCAAATTTTTATTCTTATTATAGAATTCTGACATCGTGCTAATCACTTTATTGAATTTAAAGCTCTCAACAAATCCGTCAATCTTTTTTTCCAACTCATCTACTTCACCATCACTTACACCATCACTTACACCATCAATCCATCTTCTCCACTTACCCAAGCTTCTTCTGATACCAATTATTTTTTCATCACTCCAATCACCTCCATCAAAATAATGTCCAATGAACATCAAATACATTCTCAATTCATCTGAATTGTAGTCATCTGGATTTACAACATTTCCAGTTGACTTTGACATCTTCGTTCCATCCTTTGTAATCATCCCTTGATGAATCAACTTCTTGAATGGTTCCTCACACTCAACATAACCCTGGTCATACAAAAACATATTAATAAATCTCGCATAAATCAAGTGCATGCACGCATGTTCATTTCCGCCAACATACAAGTCAACTTGCTTATACTTTTCCTTCGGCAAAAATTCTTCTTCACTATCAGTCAAGTATCTCAAATAATAAAAAGAACTATCAACAAAAGTATCCAATGTATCAGTCTCACCTTCTACAGGAATCGGACAACCCCAATTCCTTTGTCTGGACACACACCAGTCATTCAAATTTTCCAACCAGTGTCTTTGTTGTTTCTTGGTTTTTTCTGGATAGTCAATCCAGTCTAAGTTTTTAATCAATCGGTCTTTATAATCTGTGATTTTAAAAAACCATTGCTCTAATTCTTTCGCCTCAACATGCGACTTGCATCTATCACACTTTCCCTCTTTCACCTGCTCATTTGCCAAAACTGTCTCACAGCTTGGACAATAATTTACTGGAGCCTTTTTCTTATAAGCCAATCCAGCTTCTTTCAACTTCAAGAACAACCACTTTGTCCACTTCTGATAACTTTCATCTGAAGTAATTAATCTTTCTTCAAAATCAGTATTCATCTTTTTCATTTGCCCTCTGAATTTTCCTATATTTTCATAGGTAACTTCTTTTGGGTCCAATCCACGTTGCTTTGCATAATTTTCTGCAGGCAATCCAAATGAATCATATCCGAATGGTTGAAAGACTTTTATTCCCTTATATCTTTTCCACTTACAATACGAATCCATTATCGCATAGTTGTACGCATGACCAACATGCAAACCATCACCAGATGGATACGGAAACATTACTGCACAATAAAAAAAATCTTCTTTCATTTTTCTTTTTTTTGTAGCCCAGGCGAGAGTCGAACTCGCACTCCACAAGGGAACAGAATTTTAAGTCCTGCGTGTCTACCAGTTCCACCACTGGGCCATTTTTATTTTGTAGGACATGAGGGATTTGAACCCCCGACATCTTGCATGTAAAACAAGCGCTCTGGCCAGGCTGAGCTAATGTCCTATTTTGTACCCCAGACAGGAATCGAACCTGCACACCTTTCGGCCTCAGTTTCTAAGACTGAGATGTCTACCAGTTCCAACACTGGGGCATTTAATTTTCGTACCGATGACAGGGGTCGAACCTGCACACCCTGAGGGCACCAGATTCTTAGTCTGGCTTGTCTACCAATTCCAACACATCGGCATTTTTCTATATGCAGCCAAATATACATGTTAAACACCACTTTTGGCTGACTATAACTTTTTCTATATTCCGCCAAATCTATGATTTTTATACCACATTTGGCCAAGTATAAATTTTTGTGCTCTCACTTGGATTCGAACCAAGGACCTTCTGCTTGTAAGGCAGACGCTACTGAACCAGCTGAGCTATAAGAGCATTCTAATTTTATAATTCGTCTCAGGCTTGACCAAGCAGGACTCGAACCTGCACGAAGTCCTCACGGATACTTCTGCCCCGTTTAAAGGGCCGAGTCTACCAATTCCTCCATTGGTCTTACCTTCAACCAGAATAACTTTGTGGTTGCAACCACTTGGTCATTCTGACAGCTGTGTGTGACACCTCCCAGAATCGAACTGGGGACTCCTACATCTTCAGTGTAGAGCTCTACCATCTGAGCTAAGGTGTCTTAAAATTCAAGATTCTTACCATCATAATTTTCAACTTCATTTAAAAATTCTTCATCATCATGTTTAGAATGCTCAATTCTATGACAATTAGAACACAATAACTCACATTTATCAATCTCTTTTTTTATAACTTCCCATTTTTTATGAGCACATGTTCCTACTGCAAACTCTTTGTTATCATCAGTGTGATGAAATTCAAAAGCTGCAATTGAACCTATCCACCCGCATCTTTCACACTTACCTCCTTTATAATTTACAGCAGCAAGTTTTGTTCGGTACCTCCTAATCCTTGTGAAGCATGATTGACATTTGCTCCTATTTCTTTTGTTATCACCTAAATCTTTTTTGCATAACTTACAATTAGTATATTTCACTTCATCACGAATAATTCCATATTCTTTCATTTTTTTTGGAATCGTGGTTCTGTGACAACCAATTAATTCTGCAATCTCTGAGTTATTAAGACCTTGCTCAACATACTCTCTTATTTTTTCTTTTTCCATATAAATAAATATGCAGAAAAAGTGACTTTTGGCTAAACATATTATGTTCTACTATATGTCAATGAACTTTGTGGTACCCCTCGGTATCGAGCCGAGCCCTCAGGATTTTCAGTCCTGCGCTTCCACCTGGTTAGCTTGGGCACCAAATATTTAGGGGAAAGTTTGAGAGAGTTGTGAACCTTTCGGCTCGACCAGATTTGAACTGGTATAGTTTGTTCTTAATACAAATGCATAACCATTATGCTACGAAGTAACTCTTACTCATCACCACCTAAATTTCTTTTTCAATATTTCAAATTTTTCCTCTTAGGAAGGCTCCTGGGACGTTTCCCAGGAGCCACAAAACAAAAAAGGCCTGAACTTTCGTTCGGGCCTTCAATATCTTGATTTAATTTCTTTCTTTACAAATTATGAAACTAAAGACATATCACGTCCGAACTCTTGCCCTCTAAAGACAAATAGTAACTGCACTTGCAGTGATAATTGGCGTAATATGTTGTTAAAGTTTTTCATTCTTTTCTTTAAATAGCAAAAAATTTCTTTTTCGTGTTTTGTTCTACGCAAAGGTAATAATAAATGTTACAATAATCCAAGACTTTTTTCAAAAAAAATTAAAACTTTTTTCAAATACCCTTATTTTCAATTACTTACAAATAAAAAAACCTGGATTAAATTTCCAGGTTTTCATTTTTTTAGTCAATCCACCACTTTCCGTAGTGCTTGTGACGGTACTTAAATTCATATTGGTCATCACACCATGTATCAACCCAGCTTCCCCAATCATCATTAATGTCATCATTCTTAGCAAAGATAACTCTCATATTTCTACGAAGTGCGCTTTTGTTATGAGCTCTATCTTTTCTATTGAGACATTTTCTCCACCACTTACCAGATGAGTGTCTGTTCCAATGTCTTCTTTGTTCATCGAAGAATTGATTCTCGATTATTGCCTTAATTTCAGCTTCTTCTTGTAAGAGTATTTCATCAATAACTTTATAGTGAGTATTGTAAGCCTTCACTCTTTTTCTTACAAAAAAATATTCAGGAATATTAACTCTGTACATTACATAAGAGTTACTTCCCCATCTTGAATATACTGTGTACGGTTCAAAGAATTTTTTAACCCAAGAATTTAAACCCTCATATACATGGGGAGTAATTTCCCTGAATCCTGGATTAATGTCAACATTTTTTTTGTGTTGATAGCTCCAGTATTTAAAATCTTTTCTTCTACACCATACGGTTGTTCCGTAAGTATCCAAGATGTACTGAAATCTGTGGGCATCATCTCTTCTTGAAACATCATCCCTTAAGACCCAGAATGCATTGTATCCGTTGTGGATTGGTTTTTCGAGAGGCTTGTAGCCCAGATTTCTCTGCGCCTCCCAGTTAGCATAAAGTTCTTCTTGCAAATGCATGAATTCCTTTTGCTTTTCAGTTTTCTTATTCCTTTTCATGTTCCGTGAATTTCTAAGTTAGTACTTAGTACACGGAACCCTTTCTTGGAATTTTGAATTTTATTAGTAGATTCGTCACTTGATTATATATACGTAAAAAAATTGAAAATGTTGCCTTAGCCCTCTAAAATTTTGGTTAAAACACCATCGGCAGTTCCTGTCTTAACATGTAGAACATTACCATCCTTCTCTGTGCATACGCCAAAGAAAACATCATTGGCCCAGTTGGTGTACATGACAACATCCCACTCCTTAATTGTGTGTGACTCATCCTTTATATGTATCTTGTAATCCTTATTCAATAAGCAATCTCTTACAACATTTGTTAGTGCAGCCTCTACTGGCATTTGGCCATCATCAAGTAAGTGTTGCTCAAAATATTTTAAGTATAAGTCTTTATTTTTTGTGTTCATATTAGTCTAAATAAATTCCGTAATTATGAATCATTTTCATGTCATGGTCAAATCCCTTCATAAGCCAGAAATTAAATTCCCAATCTGTTGTTGATTCACCGAGTCTCTTATAAATAAAGTCAGCATACCACTGACCCCATTGTCTTATTTTTTCAAGCTTCCAAGCCTTATATTTCTCGTAATATTGTCTCATAATTTATCTACTCCTTCAATTTCTACATTTCTTTGTAATGTAATCTATTCATGTTCTAAATATACAAAACAAAGATAACAAAATCAAAAAGCCCACAGAAAAAATCCGTGGGCTTTTTTTAGGGCCGATTCGCCTTAGCGATTCCGCATCCACCAATTCAAGTTTCACGATGAAAAAAACCTGAATTTTTTAATTTGGTGACAGGAAATTACAACACTGAGTTTCCATTAAAAGTAGATTAGAAGTAAGTGTTTGTGTAGCCTATCAAAATTGTTGATTGGGAAGAATCATGCTATTGTGGTGAGTCGGACCCTCCCTTTCGGGCGGGGTCCGATTCTGATTGCATCTTAGAAGTAAGCAATGATATAGCCAATCAATATTTCAAATATCTAAAAAAGAGGAAAGCAGGTAAGTAAATACATTTCAAAGTAGAAGTAACTTATTCCATAGCCTCTTAAAATCTTAATCTTTTTCAAATGTAATTCACTCACTTCAAAAAAGCAAGCAAATTACAATATTTTTTACACTCCCATGAGCTTAAGTGTCTCCACATAAGACTCAGAAAAGTCGTAATAGTTGAATTTAACTTGAGCATCCTGTGGTGCCGCAAGTTCTCCGCCCCTGGCATCAACATGCATAAGAAGCAAGTCGTAAACAGAAACTTTTGGAGGTTCACAGTATGGCTTCACAGCATCCATGATTGCATCAAAGTTTGCACTTGCAACTGGAATTCCATCTTGGTCAATATCCAAGAAAATGTATTCCTGAGTTTCAATGTCAATCATCGCAACAATAGTTGTAGATGAAGGACTCTGTAGTCTAACAGTATTTGCAAGTGTATCTGGCTTGAATGTCAAGTTAGCGCTTGGCTTTTCTCTCTCCATATATCCAAACACGCAATCAGTAATATCTGCAAGAGTTCCACCATTATAGTTTCTCGCATCCATTATCACATACTTATAGCCAGCTTTAAGCGCTTCAGCAACAACGATGTCGATGTATTCAGCACAAGCTCCCTTGCGGTGACGAACATCTCCAGAATAGCAACCAATTTTTGTATTGTGGTGTCCATTCCATCCTATGTGGTCAACTTTCCCCATACCAATGAAGGTAGCTGTAAGGTCGATGTCACGGTTTCCATGCTCATCAAACCAGTGAACAAATGCACGAATAACTTTTGCATTCTGATTTCCAATAGGAACTCTTTGTCCTCTAACTGTTGGCTTAAGAGCTGAGTTAAGACTTCTCATATTTGTTGGAAGAGGTATTTTTTTCAAATCCTCATCAACGAATACGTTTCCAAGTTTCTCAAGTGTAGAAAACTTACTCTTAACCGCATCAAGAGTAATCTTCTGAATTCTCTCAATTGTATTTTGGTCAATCGCAATTAGGTCAGGAAGCTTTGTTCTACTTCTTGCTCCCTTAACCATGATGGTTCTGTTTGTAACAGGCTTCCATCTTTTCTCAAAGTGAGTGTATGCCTCAAACAAAACTTTATTTGAAACTTTTGGAGCGACTTTCTCAAAGTAAGAAAGAACCAATTCTCTTTTTTGACCAGTATTTGTTCTAACAAGCCAGTCAAGCTTTCTAAGGAAAACGCCTGGTCTCTGAGAAAGGGTCTTAAGACCATCCTCAAGAGAACCTTGAAATGCCTGTTCAACCTTAGCTTCCCAAGACTTCACATCTTCATTTCTAAGTGCATTGAACATTTCAAATGCCTTAGGGAATTTTGACTTGTACTCACCTGGGTGAAGAATCTCACCAAGACGAATCCAACGCTGGTCCTTAAGGACAGCTTCAGAAGCATCACAACTTGTTTTTTCAAGAAGACCAAGAAGGTATCTTCTATCTGCTCTTGAAAATTTCTTAAACTTAAATTTTTCTCTCTCAGGATTTTTGCTAAGAGTGCTCGACCATCTGTTAAGGCGAACTTTTTTGGCAGGAACTTTTGGAAGAGAAATATCTCCACCAGACATGCTCACAGCTATTCTTAATACATCAGTTGTTGTCTTCACTGGAACGTCAAGTCCCATTGCAGCAAGAGTACAAAGATTTTCCTTAAAAGGAATTGACTCAGGGAAACGAAGCTCTTGATTTGTTGATACAAACCATTTAATTACCTCAAGGTCATCTGGAGTTAAGCTGTTATTAACAGACGTAAGGTCAGTAAAAATTCGAAGGAATCTGTTCTCATCACCACCCTTAATAATGGTGTAGTTAGGCTGCTCGAAGGCTGTTGGTTTTTCTTTTGTCCAATCAGATGGGTCGTATACACCATTTGACATGTAGTGAACGATTTGGTGAAGCCAAAGTTCAAACTCAGACATTTCCATAACCTGGTCAGGGAAACCTTTCCAGAATGGACGATAGTTCCTGTTGGAACCTGTAATATCCTTAAGATAAGTAATCGTTTCATCATGAAACTTAATGATGTCCTCTCTTGAGGCTGTAGACAATACCTTAATGGCACTTTCATCAAGAAGAAATCCGAACTGCATTAATTCAGATACAACCGACATAGCGATTGCACGATTATCCTGACCACTATTTGGCAAGTTTACAAATCTGTTTCTCAGCTGGATTACATTCTTATTCATAGTTTCTAATTTTAAATTGTGGATTGCCAAGGACTCGAACCAAGATGCTTCCCCTTATTGGGGGACGCTATTGAAAATTATTCGCTTTCTGTTTCTTCCTTTATAGAGGAAGCGGGAACGGGCCCTCGCAAACATATTTTCATTTACCAATTCAGCTATCAATCCAAATTATATGAACGCAAATCTAAAACAAATGTTTCAAACCTGCAAAAATATTTTTACTTTTTTTCTGATTCCGCCTTTTCTTCCTGTTCGTCAAGGGAATCAATCTTCTTTTGATACCTTCCCTGGATGATTTCAACAATCACAAGAACGAATAAGACAAAATAGAACGTGGTTTTGCTCATCGGGGTGATTTCATTTCCAAAAAATGCAAGGTGACCTATATGTCCACCTTCGGTTATCAACATGATACCAACAATGAATAGAACAAATAGCCCAAGAACTTCATACATTCTGTTTCTCTTTAAGAAATCAGAAACCTTATCTGAAAGCCACATCATCATAAACCCAGAAATAACGACCGACAAAGCCATAATCCAAAATTCGTGAGTAAGGGCCATTGCACTCAGTGTTGAGTCGAATGAAAATACAATATTCATCACAACAATCCAGAAAATAACCGAGGCAATTGACTTAGTTTTTGATTCTCCGCTGAGCTCTTTGTCATGCTCATGACTAAGTAGATGCCAAATCTCCTTTACTGCTGTATAGATAATGAACGCTCCACCAAGAATTACAATAAGACTATGAATATTCATCTCGGCCTCAATAAAATCATTGCTTAATTTGAATATTGGGTCCTTGAAGTAATCTACGAGATACATTAGAACAAATAATAGTCCAATTCTAAAAACAATTGCCAGTCCGATTCCCCAGTTTCGAACCATCTTCTGTTTATCCTTGTCCGCTTTCTTTGACTCAAGAGAAATGTAGAGCAAATTATCAAATCCAAGCACAGCCTGGAGCAAAACGAGCATTACAAGTGTGAATAAACTTTCTAACATGTTATTTTATTTTTTTAATTTTGTCACTTAGATGGTTATATAAAACATCATTTCCACTTCTCAGGTCACTTCCGTTTAATTGATTTTGTCTAAGAGTCATTCCAAGATTCATAATATCAATTGCTATATCGGAGAATTTTTCATGACTTAATAGTGTGAGAATTTCAAGTTTCTTTTTTGTTAAGATAATAGATTCAAATTTCGCTTCTAAAGCTGAACATAACTCAACATCTTTTATTCGATTCTCTAATACACCATGGTCTCCATCATTATACCAATCAATGTCACCTTCTGATGTTTCTTCTCGAACATAATCATATCCATCGAATTCCATTCTATAGCACTCTTGAGCACCAAGAAGTTCTAAGTTATTTTCCAAAGTTTCTGACATCTCTTATTTAATTTTTAATCGCTTGAAGTCAATTGGCTCGCCTTCTTTCTTGGACTCAACAATTGAAAGGATGATGAATACTGCAGCTAATACAAAAAATACTCTTGCAGTAATGGATAGCCACTCTATTTTAAGGTCATCTCCCCATAGCCAAAGGGAATTCATAGTAACCCACATAAGTGATGCTATAAGAACATGTTTTTCGCTTTTCTTTTCCCCGACATAAGTAAACAAAGCCAGTATTGAGAATGTAAGAGCAAAGAAGCTGAATATCCATGAAGCAATCATATACTCCGATGTCCAACAAAAATCCATAAGAAGCCAAGAAATGGTCGCTATTGTTTCACAAGTTTGACTTTTCATGCCTCAATAGTTTTTATTTCAATCTTAGGAAATACTTTAGACTTAATACAATGTTGCAAAGCTTTCTTAACCTCTCCAACCTTGTCTGGAATTACTGGATAATAGAGTTCATTTATCTTGCTAATTGCATAATGCACCTCAAGAACAGTTATCCACCCCTCCTTACCTTTTTTCCAAGGCTCCTCATCACCAAATTTCTTATTAAGACTCTTTACAATTTTATTTGTTTCATCAAGAGCCTCGGATATTTTATAATTCTCCCATAAAGGTCGAATAACATCATCAATATGCTTATCAAATAGCACACAGAACTTATCATCCCGAACATAACTATAATCAAGCTCAATATTTGGGTCATCTGCAAAATCACTCAAGAATTTTCCAGCAAGATGGCCCACCCTGGACACGAGATTACCAAAGTCATCAGCAAGATTGCTGTTGTACAGTTCAACAAGCAGCTTCTCATCCCAAGACGAGTTGCCGTATGTCCTAAGACCTGCAAGAGCATAGTATCTCACTGCATCAACCCCGTATTTATTCACTTGGTCAATTGGGTCAATTACATTACCAAGGGTCTTTGACATTTTTCGACCATCAGCATCGAGAATTGTTCCATGAACAAGTAACTTATTCGACTTTTTAATGCTCGCACTCGCAAGAAGACCTTGAAATATAACAGCCTGAAATTTTAAATTATCTGGTCCACAAATTTGAACTATGTCAGAGTCATTCCAAATAACTTCGAAAGCATCTGGAGTATCAGAAAAACATCCTACAGCAAAAATATAGTTAAGAAGAGCATCAAACCAAACGTATATAGTTTGTTCATCATCACCAGGAACTGGAACACCCCAACTTACAACTTCCTTAAGTCTTGAAATTGAAATATCCTCTATACTGTCGATGAATTTCAAAAACTCTGCCCTCTTCGAACTCGGCTCTATGAAATCAACTGCATGATATGCCCATGTACTTAATTGATTTCTATATTTAGAAAGCTTAAAGAAATAATTTTCCTCCTCAGTTTGCTTAAGCTCAGTACTTGGGTGGTCTGGACACTTACCGTCAACAAGGTCCTTCTCTAATTTGAAAGATTCGCAACCAACACAATAAGTCCCTGAATATTTTTTCTTATAGATGTCACCACGCTCAAGAGCTTCATTCCAGAATTGTTGAACCTTTGAAACATGTTCACTTGTAGATGTCCTATAGAATGAATCCCAGCTATTAATCTTAAATGTCTCAAGGAAATTTTTCCAAACAACACTCAAGTCATCTACATATTGCTTAGGAGTAACACCAGCTTTTTCAGCTGCCTCTTGAATCTTGAGACCATGTTCATCAAGACCGAGATTAAAGAAAGTATCAACTCCATTGTACTTAAAATACCTAACAAGCGCATCAGCAATGATGAACTCAAAGGCGTGCCCTATATGCGGTTGTGAATTCGCATATGGAAGTGTGGTTGTTATATACTTTGGCTTTTGCATGATATAATTGTACGAAAATAAAATAAAAATGTTTCTTAGTTAAATAATAAAACTCAAAATTGTACCAAGAATCAAAGATACAATGAGATTAATAATCAACAATAAAACCCCAAGCGCATAAAACATTGGCTTGGCGTAGTTCCAAAGTCTTCCAAGAATCTGTACTACTTTTTGATACCTGCTGTCTTGGTCAACCTTTGTTATCTTGGCTACTTCCTGGCCAATTTCTTTGTATTCCTGGATTTCATCCCATTTCATCCAGATGTAAATTCCCTCAACAAGAGTAAGGATTATAAAAATAATTAGTGTGTACATATGTTTTGTTATTTATTCAGTTAAACTTCCAGTTTCTACAAACTTCTGCAGCAAAGGTAATAATTTTTTCACATCCTCACGAGAAAGGTGCATTCTTGTTGAAATTGATACTTCACTTGGAATTTCATATGGCATCCATCCGTTTGCCATGCTATTTGTAATTCCAAGCCTGCGAGCATCACTAACCATTATTTGCGGCTGAGGGTCATCAACTCCAAGCCAAATACAATCTTTGGTTGCAATTGAAGATTTTTGAATTGAACACTGATTTCCATATTGGTCTTTAAACTCTCCAAGAGCAAATCCTCTTTGAGTGACTCCAATTTCAACTGGAGTTATAACAACCGTGGCCATTCCATCTCTAACTTCAAAATCAAGCTCTTTTCCATCATGATAATAATCCCACCAATCATTACCCATCGCTTCATCAATGTTATCATGATGAAGTTCTGCGAGTGAGCCATCCTCAAGCTGAACCATGAATTCAACAACATCATCAAACAAGATGCATGTTTCATCTGTCTCCTTTAATTTTATACCATGTTCCTCTTCGTATTCAACATGACCAAACCATGCATTTTCTCTATCGAATATTGGCCACCCTTCTTCATTGTACTTTTCTTTTCTTAATGGCTGAAGTGTAATTCTTCCTTTCATGTTATTTTGGCATTACAAGTAAATAAATTGAGTTATCTGTCTTAAACTTGACCTCCATGTCAGTCTGATAAATAATTTCAGCAACTGGAGAAGTTGAAAATAATCTTAGACCACTTTCCTCATTTGTATAGACGATATTAAATCTTTCTCCAACATTTGGAGAATCAACAAAAACACCTTGAAACTCTCTTCCCGTTTTAATGTTATTTGGAACTGGTGCATTATCCAATTCACTTTCTTTGACAACAACGCCAATAATATGCTTATCTGGCCTGGTCATTATCTTATGCATTGCTGAAAAAATCTCACTCATACATTAAAGTTTTTCACTGGCCTCAATAGCCTTTTCTTTTGAACTTCCGATTAACTTGTATAGGTCATCTGGATGCATTCCTTCTTCCCACTCAACTCCGCCACTTATATGAAAGCGCTCAGCCTTCATGTGGCAGCTATTTTCCTCAGAGCCATTCTCGTCATATTTGCAAAGAGTAATTCCATTTTCCTTTACATAACCTCCATTTGGCATTTCCTTTCTGTCTGTGACATGGTGAGCATCAAGGACAGTTTCTGGAAAATCTATGGTAGAAAAATCATTGCCACACCACTTGCAACAATAGTTATCTCTCCCAAAGGTGTCATCCCTGAACTTTCTTCTTATTTGCTTCTTGTTACTCATTACAGATTTGCAATTATCGCATCAGTAAACTCAGCTGTACCAAGTGTTCCTCTGCTTCCATCCTCTCTAATCATATCTCCAGTTACACTACCTTCCTTAATTGTCTTGAAGATTGCTGCTTCAATTCGGTCAGCATTTACATCATCACCAATACTTTTATCTCGAAGCATCATTGTTGCTGATAGCAAAATAGATGTTGGATTCGCCTTGTTCTGTCCAGCAATGTCTGGGGCAGTTCCATGAATTGCCTCATAAACCGCATAGTCATCACCTATATTTGCTCCTGGAGCAACACCAAGTCCTCCGACCAAAGCAGCACAAAGGTCAGAAAGAATATCACCGTACAAATTTTCGGTAACAATCACATCAAATGTCTCTGGACGCTGAATTAATTGCATGCACATATTGTCAATGATTCTATCGTCAATATTGAATCTGCTTTGACGACTTGTTGCTCTGAATATTTCAGAATTTCTGGTTACAACATCTAAAAATAGACCATCGGTAAGCTTCATAATATTAGCCTTATGAACAATTGTCAACCTACCTACGTTGTTAGTGTCGAAACTTCTTTTATCAACAATATTTGCTGCAAACAATCCAATTCTCTGACTACCTTTTCTGGTAATAATTTTAATCGACTCAGCTGCATCTTCTCCAACCATGTGTTCAACGCCAGCATAAAGGTCTTCTGTATTTTCACGTACAATAACCATATCAATCGCCTTATCACTCTTAAGAGGAGTATTAACGCCTGGAATTGTCTTAATTGGTCGTACATTCGCATAAAGGTCAAGCTCCTTACGAAGTTGAACGTTTACACTTCGAAATCCTTTTCCAACTGGAGTTGTCAAGGGAGCCTTAAGAGCTACCTTGTTTCTCTTGATTGACTCAAGGGTTGATGCTGGTAGCAACTCTCCAAGTTTATCATAGGCAGTTTCTCCAGCAAGAGCTTCCTCCCACTCAACCTGAACACCTGCAGCAGCAAATATCTTTTTAACGGACTCAACAATCTCTGGCCCGATTCCGTCACCTGGTATTAATGTTACTTTTTTCATAATTATTGTATTGGATAATAAAATCTATCTGTTAAAACTCCTCCAGCAAGAATGCTATTTTTTTCTGGATATACCGTATGCGAAACAAACATATCTTTTACTGCTGTTTTCGGTCTATTGTAATACTTCATTTTTAAATCAGCACCAAGATAATTATTTACTGGCATTTTTATACCTTTAGAATCTTTTTTCCACCTTTGTTTTTTACATCCCATTTTTTCTAAACTTCATATCAAAACTTTACAACTTCCTTAAACTTTTTCATAACTGTTTCTGTGTTATTCTCACATAGGAAGTCACGATATTCCTCAACATTGCCAAATGAATACTTAAAGTACCCCATTGATGTTCCGATTTTCTTCTTATCGAAGTCTGGATAAAAATCAAGAATCACTCGTCCATTGAATTTCTCAACTGCCTCACGCTTGCGCTTTTCTTTCTCCTTAAGCCTTGCAACTCCTGCAATGAAATCAACATCCTCAAAGTATGCATCAATCTCTTCAAAAGATAAATCCTTGTGGGGCTCAGAAATTGGATTAAGAATCAAATAACTTTGAAACTCCAGATATATTCTGTGCTTATGTTCCTTCTTTGGCTCAGTAAATATTTTTGGATTAAGATAAGGACATGTCGCCAGGAAAGCGAACACGTCATCCTTACTTATAAATCCTTGCTTAAATCGGTTGTAGTCTAATTTTAGAAGACCGAATAATTTTTCTGCATTGTTAGTAATCATGAAGTCACCGACTTTTGAGTGGTGGTTTTCGATTCCAAGCTTTTCTTCATATAGCAGTCCAGTCTGGGTTAACTTAAGCCCAAGCCTCTTGGTTACTTTTCCAAGGATTGAGTTGATGCCGTAGCTACTCACATCAAAAAAGAAATCGAAATTTTCGAAAGACTCCACGTAATAAATGTTAATCTTATTCTCTCCAATCCAGAACTCATGACCGTTTGTAACGGACTTTGAATTTTGTATTTCCAGTCCAGATTTTAAATAAGAAAGTGTGCTCATTATCTTGTGAGAAGAATCCCCTTCTCTTGGTTGAGCCAGAAATGTAAATCTCTTTCTGTTTTCCTCGTCAATAGACGGTAGTAGTTTAAATTTGTCAAACAGGTAGGCAATCTTATCCTGAATGTCTTTTGCAAATTCGTTCATATTTTTTTATCGGTTCATATTGTTATACGAAAAAAAAAGAGGTTTGTTTCAAACCTCCTTATTTTTATTCTTCCTATATGTTTCATGGTCTACAAATCCACTTTCTGTATGATAACCCCATGGGTGGTCTTTTCGTTTACCGACAATAGCCAGTGTATATACTTTCTTGGAAACCACCTCCCTTATGCAATGAAAGGCCTCAGAATTCCGATAAGCCATGTTTAAGAAAGTTCTCAATTTATGAACTCTGGTCCCGTCCTTTTTCATCAACTCTTCAATGTATGAGCCCCATAGAATCATTGTCCAGATATTCCATGGATGATTATGTAGATGGTCATCTTCATCCTTGTGATAAATACCGTGAATATAGACTTCAAACCACGGTGTCTTAAGTAGCTGCCATCTCTTGAAGTGGAGCTTACCCTCTTTACTGCGTATTTCTTTTATCAGCTTCATAATTTTAAAAATAAGAGACGAGCGTACCCGACTTTCTGTTAATTGTTCTTTGATGTTCTCAAAGAACAAAGTGTAATCATTTGTCTATTGGCCACAACCCGATGGTCGATGGAGCTGCTCACCCTCCTACATCTGTTTGTGTTGCATCTCGGCAGGTATTTCACTTATGGTGGTACTTATAACGCTCTTTCAAGCTCCCACACCGCCTAAGCAGAGATGTGTCGAAGTTCCTCTCCGTAGAGCGATTACTCCTCTTTCTCTTATGTCTTATAATATTTCTTTAGCACTGGATACATTTCAAATGCTTCTTGGTCAGTATTTGGTATTTTCAAGTAATCAATTTTAAGGCTCTTCTCACCCTTTTTCTCCCACTCTTCACTATGGTCATAGTCAGGAGCTGTAAACTCAAGCCTGTAGTCGCATCCCCTATACTTATGCCTTTCCCATCCAAGTTCTTCAAGCAAATTTAAGAAAAATTCTCGATTTAAAAAACCTTCCTTTGCCCTCATAGCCTCTTCAAACTTCTTCTTATTCCATCTTCCACCCTCAGTCTTCCAAATATGGCAACCATCTAACTTTATATCATCATTGAAGTCTTCAACAATTTCATATAGATACCAAGCAACTGAAACACCTTCACTTGAAGTGGTCTTGAAGATGGCAAATCGACCCATCATCTCATCATCAACCCATTGAAGTCTCTTGTTTTGTGATGTCGTAAACCTGGAATGAAATGCCTTAAACATCTTGATGAGTTCATCGTTGTAATCATTGACATCAAGGCCTCTTTGAAGGTCGTCCAACAGGTCCTGGAGGTACTCAATATCCTCCTTCTTCATGTCAATGTCTTCTTGAACGCTCTTTCTATAGTTTACGATTATCTCAGCCTGCCTTTTTTCGGCAAACATGAGCTTTTTTCTTAATTCTTCTATCTCACTTGAGGCTTCTTTGTATTCAGACAAATGCTTATAGCCATCAAGGACCATCTTAAGGTCCTCCGTGCCAGCAGCTATCATCCTTTTTAAGTCAGCTTGAGTGTGAGACATAACAATTATTGATTCAACTTAATTATACGCTGAAATCTTATAAATGTTTCAAACTCTTACTTGATATTCTGGAGTCACCTTAATATCAAAGTCTTCACCATAATTACCCTCACCATCATTTAGTTTTTCTGGATTGAAGTCTGTACCATATACACCTGGTGGTCTAATGTCAAATGTAACTTTTGCAATATTTTGGTCAAAATCCCATGATGAAATTGAGATAAAATAAGGTATATTGTCTCCTTTTTTAACTACTAATTTATCTTCGTAGTAAATATCCTTGTTTGTTTTAAAGCAAAGCGATGCACTTGCTATTTCTCTATCTTTAGAAAATTCTTCTCCTAACTCCATTTGAGAATGGGATAAGCCACCCGAAAACCTTTTGGCGTTTATTTTTATTTTTTTACCATTCAAAAGATTAGTAGAAACTTCATCAGGTCTTGGTTTCTCTATTTTCCTAACCCTTTCATTTACTTCTTCTGGATTTTCAGAAGCTGCAATAACAGTCTTAAGAAAGTTTATTTTTGTGTTAAAAATAGAAATTAATTCATTAATTTCTTGAATGTCCTTAGTGCATTCAATTTTTCCACCTTTCTCGAAATATAAAGGCCTTCCGTCCTTTTTTATGGATATTTTACACTTATTTTTCATAAATAAATATACATAAAGAAATTGTTAAATCAAATACTTTTGATTACTTTTGCACCAATAAATCAAAGTTATACATATTTAGAATAAATGATAGAAATGAAAGAGATAGAGCAGACAGAGCAGACCGATAAAATTGAATTAATTCCAATATCATCAATAGAGATAAATATACAAGACGAGATACTTGATTCTGCTTTTATAAAAAAAACAAATCCTAAGGATATAGATATTGATAATCTTCTAAGAAGATTTTCTTACATTAAGTGTGTGTGGGAGGTTAAGTAACTTATACCTCAATTTTTGGAATTCCCTTTCCAAACATTTCGCTTTCTTTTTGCCTTCTTGGTATATGCCCTGGATATGAAACATTGGTTGTTAATATCCTTTCTCTGGCTTCTTCGTATCTACCTTGCTTAACAAGTTGAATAAAGTCTGTCTTTCTAAAGTTTCCGATTCCCATGTTGAATATCATTGAAACCATTGCATCATACATAGGTTGGGTTATCTTTACATTGATGCTGTCTTTTTTCCAGTCATCTAAGATAATATTAAGCCCTCTTTCTGCCTCAACAATATCCGATTTCAAGAGCTCTTCAGCTTTTTCTTGAGTTATAGTTTGTCCTGGACTGAATTGTGAATGACCAATTCTTTCCGCATGACCCCAACCAACAGTGAGCATTCCATCTCCAAGCTTATATGGTGTTAATACTGGCTCGCCCTTATCTGTTATTGAACCTTCTTCATACTTCAAAAAATTAACAAGAGAATCAGATGATGCTCTTGGCTCGACAACTTCTACCTCAGCTTCTGAAGCTGGCATAATTGCATTAATCGCTGCGCTTATCTCTGGAGCATTTTTATATATCGCATCTTTCAAAGTACCATATCCAATAAGACCAAGAAGAGAAAATATTATGTACTTTACAATTCTAAGCTTGATTGCTTTTGGTACAGACTTTAATTTCTCAAGTACTCTTGTCAAGTACTCCTCTGCCTGGGCAGGGGTCTTTAGATTCTTAGTAGACTTGTCAATTTTTTCCTTAGCTATATCCCACTCAAATGTGGGTGATGGATTATCACTTTCATTAACTGAATTAAATACCAGGTCAATATAATTTTCAAAATCACTCAATGGATTTGAAATCTCATGGCTCTCATTCAATGGAATTCCTGCAAGAACCTTTAACCTACTTCTATATTGCTCACTAAGATTCATTAATAATTGACTAAAGATTTTCTGTACTGAGCAAAATTATTTACAAGCCAACTTACAACTCTTTTTAGCTCATCATTTTCAAATAAGATTCTTCCATTCTTATCATGAATTGCCCAATCAGCATTTTCTCCAGAAGTAATTGGTATTATATTTGTCGCTGTCTTACCGTAGAAAATAACCTGAGGCTCCTGGTCACCATGATGCCAAAGTTTAATTCCAGATGCATTGAATACAACCGCTTCCTTACCATACTTATAACCACCACCACGAGTATAATCTCTTGTACTATACTTAGGAAAATCTGATAACAAATAGGCAAAATTATATCCTCCGTATTTTTTATCAAATTCACCAAGACTTGTTGTGAGTCCAAGTTTGGTCATATCATCAACACCATACTTAAAACCCTCTCTTGCGATGTCGTCAGCATTATTTGTAAAATGTATGAGCCACTGATTTTTTATAAGTTGAGGACTGTCATCAAAGTAAGACCATGCAGGATATTCTTGTTCTGGTATCGGCAGTGTATTGTTACTTATTTTCTTAAATAGATATTCCGCAAATGCATCATACAACTCTTTGTTATTTTTCTCAAGCCAATCTATTAATTCATAATCCGCTTCAAACATATCTTCCTCCACATCTGGCTCATCAGCATAATTACTCGGAACTGTATGCTTAGGTGGAACAAAGTCAATACCTTCTTCTTCGAGAAAGTCATTAAAGAAATAAGAAAACTCATGAGGAAGATATGATTTCTTTTGTTCGTCAGACATTGATAAATATTGTTTAAGAGCAACTTCATCTTGAGTTAAAAATTCTTGAATCATTGTTTCTCTCAAAACACTTCTCACCTCTTTTCTTATCGAACTATAATTCTTAATTAAGTTAGCTAATTTTGCAGAAGCTTCTTCATCAAACTCAACTCCACCCAATCCCATTCCATCAACATAAGGAATGACAACAAGTTCTCCTGGCCTTGGAAATTCATTTTCCCTAAAATCCTGAAGCCACGCAAATTCATCCTTATATTCTTTAAGTCCATCAATTATTGAACCTTTTGGAGTCTTTACTCCGAAGTGTTCTGGACCATTGTATTCCTTATTAAAAATAACATACATCGGATAACCAGCATACATATTCAAGGCCCTGGCCAATATAGCACAGCCACCTTCCATCCATGTTGTTCCTGGACAATTGCTGCTATCAAGAATTTCATAAGCAGCATCTGATTGTATTATTTTTTTAAGACCTTTCACTTTTCTATCAATAATAAATAGGTCTAAAATTTACATATAATCACCTAAATATATTACACAGAATGTTCATATCTATCATACTTTTCAAAATTTTTCCATATTTATAATAAATCAAATTTATGACACCAGAAGAAAAAAGAGAAGCTAAAAAACTGTATGATATTGAATATCGTAAAAAGAATAAAGAGCTAATAAAACAAAAAAAGAGAGAATGGGCCAAAAATAATCCAGAAAAAATTCAAAAAAGTAGAGAAAGAAACAGTGAAAGCAAGAAGTTGAGTGATAAAAAATATGCTCAAAAGAACAAGGAAAAACTAAATTTTAAAAAGAAAAAATGGGCTAAAGATAATCCAAAAAAAGTAAAAAAAGCTAAGTCTGACTATGTAATAAAAAAAATGAAAGAAGACCCTTTATATAGATTCAAACATCAAATAGGGTGTATAATAAGACAATCCTTTAAAAGAAATGGATACACCAAAAAATCTAAAACATATGCCATACTTGGATGTGAATTCAATAATTTTAAAAATCATATGGAATCGCAATTTAAGTCATGGATGTCTTGGGATAACTATGGAAAATACAATGGAGAAGAGAATTTTGGATGGGATATTGACCACATAATACCTATATCAAGTTGCATTAACGAAAATGATGTAATCAAACTTAATCACTACACCAACTTACAGCCTCTGTGTAGCAAAACAAACAGAGACATTAAAAGAAACTTTATACTATAAATGGTTTGCCATTTTTAACATGGTAAATTTCGAACTTATCTAAATAACCCATATCAATCATAGTATTTCCCCAGTTCTTAAAAATTAGAATGTGCTCTGACCTATCATCATACATTGTTATCCATCTTATATTTGGATTATACTTAAGAGCAAGCTCCATTTTCTTCATCTTATCACTACTTGTTTCTGCGCCATCCTTATAAAGATAATCATCAAATTTAAGTCCATGCATATTGAGAACTTTCTCCACATTATTGCTCAAAGCCTTAATTCTTCCCGTCATCATTACAACCAAATTATTTGAATTTGATTTTTCTTTTTTATATGCAGAAATTACAGATGGATTAGTTGGCATGTCAAATACATCAGTATTAAGTGAATTTGGATTTTCCCACCAACGACCTTTCCATTGCTTTCCAGTCTTATCTTTCCACTTCTTCATTCCTTCTTCTGGTTCTGGAGTCATTACAAGAGTCTTGTCAAAGTCAAAAATAGAAAGTTTTGTTTTATCATTAATTCCTTCAACTTCTCTTTCTTCATTTAAGTCACTGTATGAATAAAAAGTTGAATTGTCTGATTCTGATAAATTATTTGATTTTTTCAAATAATCCATTACCTTCTGAACGTCTGCTTCCTGGTCTTGACACGAGAATATACTAAGCATTTCTCCCTCACTAACAGGTTCAAAAGTTATCTTAGCTATATCATTAGAAAAGGCGCAATTTTGCCTTAATTCTGCCTCTGTTGTTTCTCCGTGAGAATCTAAATAATTTCCATTAGGTAATTTAACAACTGCATGAGAATCTTCATATTCCCACTCTCTCTCATCTTGTCCTAAGTCTGGCTCAAGATACCAACCCCTAACTACATAAAGTGGATAGCCATATAGTCTATGCAACGAAACAGCATAAATATCACAATCCCCAGATGTGAAACTATGCTTTGATAGGTCATAATCATCAGAAAATTTGGATTCACCATTTTCTTCGAGTTGTGAAACCATACCTCTTGAGTTTCCATAGTCTTTTATGATTTCAAAGCCATATTTCTTATAAAAATCAGTCAAGACATCAAGGTCAATCTTATTAACACCAATTGGTGATGCAAGTAAGTACATCGTACTATACCCTCTTGACTTAACATATTTAACTGCAGCATCCATGAGTTCTTTTCCAAATCCCTTTTACTTAAACTTAGGATAAACCTCCAAGTGCTCAAGCTTAGCAACCGAATACTCATCAGGAAAATGTTTCTCTAATTCCTCGTCACTGTATTCTCTCGAACTCTCATCGTCTGTGTTGAATTCATATTCTGGGAGCATTGTCATATCCAGAATTGCATACCCAACTTTTTCCCCTTCTTTATTTCTTGCGATTATTCTAACCCTATCCCAAACATCTTCTTCATCACTATCATCTCTGAATTCTATATCTTCATTTATCTGGTCAACAAGATTAACTCCATTTAATCCAAGAACAATTCCATCATCATCAAGAATAAATCCTGCTTTTCTTGCTCTTTCATAAGCCTCTTCATCTGAATTCAATATATCAAGAATTGGACGGTTCCATCCACCTGCAAAATCATCAATCTTCTCTACCCTAAAAAAAGTATGTCTTTCACTCTTGTATTTATCTGAAGGATAATCTGAATCAAAAACAGCCCATCCAAATTGCTGCCATGTTTTTTCATTTTCTCTTACATAGTGCCTAATCAAATCCCATATTTCATCATATGGATATGTGAATTTAAAGTCAAAATCAATTAATTCTCCACCAGGGCCCATTGATGCTTCATTTAAAAAAGAGCCAGAATCAATTATTGACTTTAATTTATTGATTGTCTTTTTTCTTATGTGCATTGGAATTTCTTCAATGAATATAACAGGTATTTTATCAATATGATTATCTTTTGCATACTTCCATCTATGATTACCATCCACTATATGCATATTCTCTTTTGTAACAAGAATTGGTTTATGAATTCCATCCTTAAACCTATCATAATAATATTCATCTTCAAATGAAATTATAGGACGAAGTGTTTTTGTTGGCACATACTCAACTTTAAGAGTTTGCCTGCTAATATAATCATTAACATCATCATCATAATTTAATTCACAAAGAATCTCATTAACCATTTTCCTTAATTCACTTAATTCAATATCTTTGTGAATAAACTTTGCACCAAGGTCTGTCTTAAGTGATGGAACATACTTGTGCTCTGGATGCAATTGCTTAATATATTTCATCATCCTGGAGCCATAACCCTGCCTTCTAAACTCTGGTCTCACAATAATATCTCTTACTGTAAGCTCACCATCAAATAAGGTATATTGAACCATTCCAATGATTTCGTCATCTATATAGAGACCAAGCTCTAAATCTTCTTGGCCATGATGAGCTCCCATGTGCTCTATTCTGTATTCTAATTTTTTTGGAGCAAAATCTTCTGCCACCACTTTAGAATATTTTTCTGTCGCACTTTTAAGATTCTCCGACTCTTCTTGATAGGCCTTGGCTAATCTTCTTGTTAGCTTTTTTTTCATCTTATCACTTAACAATCTCCAACCATTGAAATTTAGCTTAAATTGACTAAACACATCCTTCCAAGGATTTAGAGTATCATTAAAATTATCATCAAAACCTTTAATTCTAACTCTATGCATTGTTTGAGCATATCTCGCATTTATCTCATGCACCAAATTCAAATAAGCTTTATAACTATTTCCAATGGCCTCTAATTCTTCTGGAGTTAAATCACCCTTAAATTTTATTTTATTAGCTAACTCTTGTTGTCTAATATATTCTGCTGAAAATTGAGGCCTAAATGCCTTCCCTTTACTTCTCCATGCATCATAAGCATGTTGTAGCTCATGCAATAGGGTAGAAAAGAAAATATAAAATAACTTGAAGTATACATCATTGGAGGTTATTTCTGGGTATTTCTCACGAAGAAGCCCATTTATTTCGTCAAGCTTGTCTTGCTCATACTTTAATTTTATCTCAAAATATTCTTTGCCATTATTTTCTTCTGGAGGAGTATACCCAAGTCTACCTTTGGTCTCTGGCTCGTCAATCATTTCGATTGGATGTATTTTAATGCTCGTTTCTTCAACAAACTTACCTATCTCACCATAGCCTTCTCCAGTCATCTTCCCAGTAAATAATAACGGGAGCTGATAAAGTTTAGCATTATCGGGGTCATACTTAACCTGAGCAGCATAATCATCAACACACCTTTGGCCCATGAACTTTAAAATATCATTGGCAAATTTTTCAAGGTCTTTTTGGGCAACATGAGTTTCCTTAAATATTTCCTCTTTGATAATTTGTTTTACTATTTTTCTGATAGAATCCATCATTAAATAAATAATTGCCTTTTTAGTGTTGAGTTAATAAAATTTTCTTTACATCTGGTCTAAATGCAGCATCATCTCCATCGTTTGGAGTTACAATTACATTCCACTTAGGAATATCCGACTTAGGAGTTGACATGAGTTCATCGTAAGTAATTACTTCATCCTTATTGAGTTTAAGAA
>JACCDY010095834.1_pt1 | contig 36927 bp, 49 predicted proteins | sample 7446391 | NCBI WGS metagenome assembly JACCDY01 (sample SAMN15323451, study PRJNA562643) | freshwater metagenome | isolation source: river surface water | place: USA:Blue River Watershed | collected 2017-08-18 | reverse complement strand
CGCCAAAAGCACGGGTCAGATCGCGGGGGTTCAGCTTCATGGTGGTTCCTTGGGGGTTGGTTGCTGTTTCGATGGGTCTATTGTAGCAGGACTGAGGGGGCGCGCAACCCCCTCTTGGTAGTGTGGTTACTCTTCCGATGCGCTGGCCATGTTGTACAGCGCGGCACGTTGCCAGTTCACACCACCATGGGCAAGCCATGCCTTGACCGCGACCACAAAGGTCCGCATGTTCAGGGTCTTGACCATCGCATTGAACTTCGGATCGTTCTTCATGCTTTCGCGCATGTACTCCAGAACTTCGAACTTCGCTTCAGCAGGGTATTGAGGCATGAACTGGTTAGTCTCCAGAAGAGTCTCAATACGCTGGACGACTTCTTCGCGGGTCATCGACACATCAGCATTCATTGCTCGCGACCGAATCGGTTGCGGAACCTTCATCCGATCGAGATTGGTAATAATGATGATCGAAGACTTGAACTCGAAGGTCTTGGGCAGTTCATCGTCTTGATTGAAGTTTTCGGCATTCCAGGTGATCATGCGACGCTCGCCAGAATCGCCGGCACCCTTCAGGATGTTGACGGCATCGGCACTCTTCAGTGCAGCATCGCAGTCGTCCAGAACGACAACCCAGCCTTCGCGATGCTCCCACAGCTTGCGAAACAGTGCCTTTGCCGTGGTGTAGCCGGCGATAACCGCGTATCCCTTCGCCCGACCATACAGCACGTCCCCGACATCCATGTCGTCAGCACGCTCCAGACCGTGTTCTTGGAGAACCTTGAAAGTCGTGAAGCTTTTACCGAGACCACCGGAACCGGTGATAACCACCATGGCATTCGCCGAAAGTGCTTCGATAGATTCGGGTTCAGCGGTTGCCATGTGTGCTGCACTCTTGACGAACTTTTCCAGAATGCCGAACCGCTCACCGATAGAGAATTCCGATGCGATATCATGCTTGCCGAAATCCAGCGGAGTGCCAGCCAGTTCATTCACAATACGGTTGAATTCCGGACGTTCTGCAGCACCAGGGATCGGGAAGTCGGGAGAAACGACCAGACCACGATTGATTCCCAGAAGTTGAACCTTCCGGTTTGACTGGTTGTCGATAGTGCGAAGCAGGATCTTGTCCCCGTATTGCTTGGAACCATTGTGCATCACGACCTTGCCATTGAAGAACGCTTGCCAACGGTTGTCACGTTGCGACCATTGAATGTATGCGCAACCAGCGGATTGAGCCGGTGCGGTGGCGACCACTTCGGGATCATCAAAGGTCATCGGCTCGACGTTGGCATTGGCTTGTTCAGCGGCAATCAGGTCCGACAGATCGACGTTCATTTCGTATTTCCTTGCGGTCAGTGGTTAGCGAATGAATGAATTATGCCCGGCTCATGGGCCACCGTCAACCACCATGTTGCCAGTGAGGTCTTTCGGGCTCGGCCTGCTCCCCAGCATTTCGCGAATTTCAGAAAATTCGATCGGTTTGAAATTATTGCAATCAACCCCAACATCATGAATGCGCATTTCTGGATATGGATACCGTGCGGTCCCATGACAGTGGCCATGCAGCATGAACGACCCATGGAATGATCGATTCCATGATAGCAGCGGATAGTGCGACATGACTACGAATTGATCGGCGATCTTCATTTCGTGAATAGAATTGTTGATGATTGTAATATTCTTCAATTTCGATAATTTTCGATCGTGATTTCCCAAGATGAAGTTGATGTTCCCATTCAGGCGATTAATAGTATTGCGAATTTCATCTTCGGGAAGGAACGCAAAGTCTCCAAGATGGAATACCAAATCTTTATTGCCGACAGTCCTGTTCCAGTTTTGGATCATTACTTCATTCATTTCGTCAACATCAACAAACGGGCGATTTGAATACTTGATAATACTCGAATGTCCAAAGTGATTGTCGGATGTGAAAAAGATGTTGTTAATCATATGATAGTTTTGCTATTTGCGAAAAATAAATTTTTTTTATTTTTCTGAAAAATTTACGAAAAAAGGGCCTTTCGGCCCTTTTTAGAAAGCATACTGGCTGCTCTTGCTTTTCACGTAGACGTAAACACCAGGGACATTTTCCGGCTCTTCGCCAATCATGGTAGTGGTTCGCGGGTTTGCTTCAAATACGAAACATCCGTCTTCTCGGAAAGGCGCTTTGGTGAAGTCGATCTGTGCCATGTGGCAGTTAAAAATGGAATCGAAGTCCTCTTGTTGTTCCTCGCGAAGATCACGATAGCAGAACGACTTTTTCTTCGGGAGTTTGGTGGGACGAGAACCATTGTTCACATAGAACGACAGTTTTTCGTATGCCGGCTTGAAGTGATCATCTTGTTCGAACAGGTATTCTTCTCCAGTTTCTCGATCCACGACCTTGATGATGGAATAATAATCTTCAGCAGTATATTTGTCCTTGATGTTCAGATCGACCATCGCATTCGCAACCGAACCGGTTCGATTGACTTCTGCAGTCGCAGTTGCCAGACAGTCGAAATTCACCTTATCCATTCCAACCAGAACAGACATCAGTTCCGACATCAGTTCAGGGAACTTCAGGTTGTCAGAAAGATATTCCTCAATCACCTCATTCGATACCGACGTAAATTCTGCCATATACCGAATTCGGGACGGACGATTGAAAAACGGATCCGCAACAGCATCACGGTTGTTTGCGGTACACACGAAAAATTTATGCGAAGTCAGCGGCCCATCGAAAAGAGTCAGCAGCGGGGCAAGGACTTCATCATCTCGCATGTCATACATCTTCTCGAATTCATCCATTGCAACCACAGCGGAAATTCCACGAAGTTGCTCATGAATGAACGAATTGAAGTTGGAACCGTGGAATCCGCTTTCCACCAGAATCACATGAATGTCTCGGCTCAGTGCCATGTTGATGATCTTTCGCATCAGCAGGGTTTTCCCCGATCCGGGTTCGCCAATCAGCAAGCTACCAAGAGTCTTTCCGTGGTGATCAACAAAAAAGTCCAGATAACGACTTGCTCGCGAATTGGTATCTTGGCCGTACACTTTGACCGGATCTTGCGGGACAGACGTTTCTTGCAGAAAGAAGACTCCATCAGGATCGCGCTTTACCGTATAAACGCCAACAGGAAGATCGAAGACTGCATTTGCAGACGTAGGACGAACGCCAGATGCGTAATTATGAACCTTCACGGACATTTTAAGCTCCTAAAAATTGCCTAGTGTGGCGGGGGTGTGAATCGTTGGTACAGGGTCTATTGTAGCACCACCACGCCGTTTGTGCGATGCCCCTGCTAGTGGTGGGGTCATTTTTGCCGGCGTGATAGAGAATGGCGGATTAGGTGTTTGGTAAGTCTCTCAACATTGCCAATTTTGAAACTTTCTCGGTTTCCTGCAATGTTTATGACATCAAATTCCCAATTTAAGCAATCGGACATTAAGTCCAGTGTGAAGTTAAATTTGATTGGATTATTCTCTGCATGTAGAAGTTGGTTCAAGTCGAAAATTCTAAAATTGGCACAATTCTGCTTGACTACTTTTGTCCCGGGAGAATTTTCGTTGAAGGTGAAGATGTATGTGATGTCTGAACATTGACAATTCAAAATAGTTCGATCGTGGTAATTTAGACCAGAATCTATTAAATTGAATTCGTACTTCAATTTTAAGTTTGGACCCTTTTCTGTCATGAAGTTTTTAGCGGCAAAACCTGAGGTTTCGATGCCAAATTCTTTAGCCACAATTAATCCGGCTTGATCGGCCCCGGTTTGGCCTCCTGAAATTATTATCATAGAAAAAAGCCGGCTTGCGCCGGCTTGTGTTAATCCTTCTTTGCCGCAAGCCAATCTTCGGAGATAGCCTTGAACGTGAAGCCTTCATAATTAGATGGCTGATTATGTCGGGTGAACACCAGACCTTCCCGTCGCTTCGCCTTGATACTGGGGCCATCTGCCATCTTCAGCAGATCAGCAACATCATTTGCACCGAGTTCCTTCAGAGTGGTTCGCTTGTGCAGAATCGGGACATGCTGGAAACGTTTCGCAATTTTTTCCGGGACACCCAGGTCGGACATCATCTGTTTCACGTCTTGAACAACTTGGTACCGGATGTCCGGTTCCACATACCGCTTCGTATTGATGTCATAGACCTCAAAGACGAACATGTGATAGTTGTCGAAATTTTCCGGATTCGCTTGCACCTTTGGACCCATCAACTCAGACTGAATAGCAAAATTCCCGTACTTGCTGGCCAGCGCAGGCAGGATTTCGTTCAGCTTGAATTCCAGGGCGGTAAGCACAAAGGTGTTCCCATCCGGTTCGTCAACTTTCAGGTCGAGATTGCGTGAGCACACTCCGAATGTTCCATTGTACGAATACACCGTCATGGACGAACCGTCAACCTTCATTGTCACTTCATACTCTGTGTCATCAGTATTCATAGGTTGACGAGAAACGGTAATTTCGTTGCCAGATCCGTCAATGTAGCTATACACCTTTGACTCACGGTTGAAAATTTCGGACTTCAGACTTTGAGCCCGGGTCTTATCGGTTTTTTGCAGGAACGACGGGAAATTGCCCTTGGTCCCAGCACTGCGGTTCATTGTCATCACTTCTGGCGGGTCATACTTCTGGATGTTCAGAATTTCCGTGACATCAACATTCAGTTCCGGATTGGAAACATCAATGTGTTCCAGCTCGGGGAAGTCAGACAGAGATGAACAAAAACCATTACTGTAAACACCACCAAGACGAATGGTACGAAGCACATGTCCGCGCTTCCCATCATATTCCTTAGAACGTTTGTCAACCAGAAATTGCCAACGAGGGTCGCCTTCCGGCAGAAAACTATCCGGCTCAAAATAGACACAAGGATCTCCAACTTGGAATTGATCCTTTTTGACCACGACGGTCCATCCTTCAACAAAAGCACAAACAATCATGTCTTTGTTGGCGATAGGTTGAATATCAGTAATTCGACGAATGGTAACAAGGGTTCGCATCTTATTTCCTTAAAAAGATTTGTCCAGTATATGCCAAACCGACTTGGCAGAGATTTTCTTGTAGGGTATGAAATCGTTTTCGGTGCTAACGATCACTTCGCGCTCTTTGATTAATTGCGACATTGGATAAATGGCACTCACAACTTGAAATTCACCAAACTTCAAAACCTGCCAATCATCAAGAATCACCCAAGGATTATCAATTCGGTAAATTTGAAATTCTACATTTTCTGGGTCTTCGACTTTTTCTTTTATACGACCTTCATTGATGCGATGGTGGAACATCGAATAGGCACCCAATAGTGCGCCTCTAATAGAAGTTGCGGCGGAACAAAGTCTACGTTTGTTTCGCGGATAGGATTGTCCCACAATTTCACCGCGATACACCACCTTTTTTAGTTGCCGTGGTGGGAAATCACGGATCAGTTTTGAAATTTTCCCAGAATGTATTTTTTCGTTACCAGAAAGGTACTCTAATATGCAACTTGTATTTCTTTCAAAACGGTCCATGATTTTCCTTCATTAGCAGGGAGTAATTCCTCGACCACCACGATTGCAAGGGGGTTGCAGAACAACATCAGTCGGGGGTGGTTCATACGGATCGGGTCGAACTACGATTGGCGGCTGATTGAAATCATCTTGGATTGGTCGCTTCCAGTAGTCATTTTGACTCTTGATGTCCCAACGCCATTGTCCGGTTTCTCGGAAGCGTTCTTCATTCGCTGCGGTGAACGCTTCACGCGGAATGCCCGTGGTGTGTCGGAACCCAAAGGCGGTATTGAACTTGTAGACGATGTGGAATGGATTCAGAACTGAATTGATACTCGCCTTGAATGGATTGGCGAGGAACTTCTTCAGGCTAAATGCATTTGCTTGTCCGGGTAGTGCCATCATTGTGGTGATCGCACTGATGAGCAGAAACTTTTTGATCATGTTAGATCCTCTCTATGTTAATTGATTTTTTGGAACATTTTTAAGGGTATCCCCTTTCGGTATAGATGCATATTTCCAAGTAGCTCGGAGAACACATGGCCAGCTCTATACTTATCTTGTAGTCCATGTCTTCCTATTTTCTCGGGAAGACTGAATTTGAGTTTAGTGGAAGGATTTTTCTTTTTGGCCCATTCCAGAAAAAAGAATGTTAGGTAGCGATCCGTGAGTTGTTGGTGCCGGCTTGCGACTTCCGCAAACTCGGGATCAATATGCTTGAGCATACCACGAAAGTGTTCATTACCAACATGCCTAATGACCTCGACCGGGTTATTTTTATTAATCGCTCTGAATGCGTGGTGGTGCCGAAGGTGTTCCCCATAAATCAAGTTTCTCATCCATTTCCCGATGGCCACTGAGATGATTTCTTGTTCATGGGGCTCTGCACAAACTAAATTCCCAATACATTCGCAGATGGTGGCATCGGGATTGTTTTGGAACGCGGTGAACACATTTTGTATGTTGATCGAGAATTTAGTCTTTGACATGTCAGTATCGAATGTGGTCTGCGATTTCGGTCAGATAGAAGTCCAGGAACCGCAGGTGGTTTTTTTGTTTTTCCGTAGTACGGGGGTCTTCCATAAGTGAACTATCACCCATTGCAAATTCCATGAACTCATCGCCGTAGCTATCCAGCATGGTTTTGATTGCATTGTTCATTTCCGTCAGGAACTTGGAACGCGCCATCTCGGAATCTTGAATGTTGTGTTGCTTACACCACTTTTTCCGGGTCTTGGACAGTGCGATCTTGATGGTCAGGTTTTCCGGGTAAATTACGGTCCCACTATCTGCCGCAACGATGCACCCCAGAACACCCATTTCGTGATTATTACCGCGACCCGGAGGCAGTGAGAAATAATGACGGGCCACATCTCGATAATTTGCGCCGAACCGATTGGAACGCTCTGCGATCTTTTTTGCTTGAATGGTTTTCATGTTCATGCCGCTTGCTTGATGACAGTGTTGCCGAAATACAGATTGGTGAAGTCGGTCAGGGCTCGCTTCGCGTTCTTTTCATCGGAGACAAACCCAAACAGTTGTTGATACCGTTCCACGTAAGTGGTGCTTTCATAAAAATCGCGAACCATTTTCAGGGTAGCAACCGGGTTCATGCCGATTGGCACCGCGTATTCATAGTGCGCCCCTTCTTCCGGCTTAATTGTCGCCGCCCCTTCAATCGAGCAGAATGTTTCTCGATTCCCATGCTTGTACCCGAACGGTCCAAGGTAAACAACCGTCTGAAGATCAACTTCATCCATAACCAGATCCTCAATTGGCCGAACCGCCCGAATTAGCTTCATTGCGATTTCGGTTTCAAGGCCGAAGTGTTGGGCCGAATGGAATTCGTTCAGCAACAGAGCTTCTGCGCTCTTGAATGCTTCATGGGTGTTTTCGCCCATAATCTTTGCCATTTTTGCCAGGACCGAATTCTTGTGGATCAGCATGATGTGTATTCCTTCAATTAGATGAACAGGATAGCAGCGATGGAAGCGTAGTATTCTTGCAGGTTTTGCAGGAAAAAGTGAAGATGGAACATCATTTCCGAATTTCCTTTAGGAATGACGATGCCTTATCGGCGAAATCGTCTTTGGGGGTGGATTACAACTGGTGGTGCGGGATACACAATCATCGGCGGCGGTCTGACGTAGACCCTTGGTGCCGGATAGATGACTGCCGGAACCGCGACCACTGGAGTGATTGTGGCGTAACACCCCGCCTGTGTCAAGCACCCTACCAGCAGTAGGGCTTTAAAAAATTTATTCATTTTCGCTCCAAAAAGATTGACCCATCGAACTTCACGAAATAACTAAGGCCACTGGTAGCGATTTCGTCAGGTATCACGAAAACACCATCATTATTTTTAACACATTTATTGTTGAGACGGATCATGACCTTTCCATCAATAACCATTACTTGGTCGGTTTCCACAAAGTCAAGATTGCTGTAAATCATTTCCAGCCCAAGAACCGTGTGTTGGAAATTAGTGCCAAGATGTTTGTTGAAAAGCTTCTTGAAAAACCGAGTAATGGTCTTGAACATGATTTTAATCCCGTGCCATGTAGATTACATTGTTGTAGATGTATCCGATTTCGTCAACTTCGGCAATACGTCGGAATTCAGCAACCGGATCTGTGGCTGAATAGGACACATATTTAAGCGTGTATTGTTGACCAGTCCGACGATCCTGAATAATCAGGTGCTCCAGGATGTCGTGGCCATCAATTGTTCCCATTTTTTGGCCAGTGGTCACCAGCTCGAAATGGTCCGCATCACTTTGCATACGTTGGCGATGTTCCGCGTCTTGTTCCTCCATTATCATGTCATATTCAGCGGCGGCCCGAATAATAAATGCCGACAGCTCCAAGTTGAATTCGGATTGGGTTTGCTCCGGAGACTGGCGAGAGATCATTCCACCAATTAGCTTGAACACTTCAGGGGCAACATCGGTGTAGCCGGTGGCATTCTTTATTGGGTTGATCACCTTGGATTGAATCGCAACAGAGTGTCTAATACTCGCGAATGCGATTGCGCCAAACATAAGAAGCACCAACACTTTGCCGATAATTACCAATTCTGAAGTGAGCGTAACCCAGATGACCCCTGAGGAAAAACATAGTATGAGCAAACACAACAGGAGAACCGCATCGAAAATCTTTACAACTTGGCGTCGTTGGTGTTCAAACACATCCAATCGTTCCTGTTTACTCATAGAACGATAGTCTTTGTACACGGCGGTGTTTTGGTACTTTTTGATAGACATCACATTAGCTCCAGTGCGCGGTTGATGATACGTGATTGTTCCGGGAAGAATTGGACAAGGTATTCGACTTGGATTGGTAGAGATGTTTCTGCTTGCTCCAAAAACAAGACTTCTGCAAAGGTGGGCGTGTATGGTTGAAAAATCAACTTCAGACCCGCTTCTTCAGGAGTGAGATTGTCTTTCATGTTGTTGTGGTATGCACAGCACGCCACGATGTTGTCCCATCGGTCCTTACCACCACGCGAGCGTGCGAGAACGTGGTCTCGGGTCAACTGCTTATATCCGAATTTCCTTCCGCAGTAAGCACATTGATGATTGTCTCGCTGGAAAAGGACTCGATTGGTGATGGTTGGCACTTTAAAAGACTTGTCCTTCGTTGCCCCATCAACTGCAATGATTGGCGCAGTCGCCAGTTGTGAAACTTTATTGGTGAGGCGATTGACTCCACCTCGAAAGATGAATTGGTCATCTCGACCAATTTGGTAAATGACTTTTTCAGTAGCATGATATAAGATTGCTTCTTCCTGAGTGATCCAACCATTTGGTTGGCCGTCTCGGTTGAGCATCAGAACTTTACTCCGCATAAAAACTCCAGGGGCTTGCGTTTGTGGGGGCTGATGGTGCCATTGTAGCACGCCTCGCCGCCCGGAACGCAAGCCCCTGGTCATAGTGGGGTCATTTTAGAATTGGTTGTGCTTTACGCGCTCTTCTAAAATTGAAATAAATTTCACATGATCTCTTCGACCATGTTGTTTGAAAGATTCCAGTGTGTGCCACTCAATGTATTCAGTTTCCTCGCACCAGGGCTCAAAGTGCCATGTGTTGTAAAGTTCAACAGCATACAGTGTGAAATCGTACATTCCGCTACGAAGCACCACCTTTTCTTCCGCAATCTTGAATGGTGTGGACTTCATGTTGAGTTCAACTAATCCCAATTCTTCAATTGCTTCTCGGATTGCGCACTGAAGCGCGTCTTCGTTTTCTTCGATTTTCCCCTTGCTAATCATTGGTCTTGGGCCACCGAAAATTGGATTTGATGCCACCATAGTCAGGTATTTGATTTCGCCGTTCTTTTCCCGATAGAATGGGATTAGGCCGGCACGGGGCTTCTTTTGATATTCTGGTTCATCAGATTCGTGCATATTTTTCTCCTAATGTTTGCCCATCTAAACGCTATTGTTGAGATGTTGGATGGAGTATAGCACAAAACAAAAAAGGGGGTCAACCCCCCTTTTTTATGCTGGCTGAAATTTGCGTGACTTCATTTTTGAAAGAATTAAATTCTCGCTGATTGGGGATGCGATCGAACCCAACAAACAGCCACCCCGAAAAGTCTCCATACGAAGGCGGGATGGGTATAGAACAAGAAAAGGGAAAAATTTTCTCCATTCCTGGCAAAATTGTTCCCAGATTTTGTTTATTGCTATTCATGCAATAAATTTCACCGGACATCAAAATTACCGTTCTGTTATTCATTTCTCCATTATCGGTGAATAATGGAGACTGTGATGGTAGTCCCATTAATTGGTCTTCTATTTTCTTGTCCAGCAACTTCAATTTTATTGTTTTCAAATTCTGACGGACATCAACAGACACCACAGCAATTCCCACCACTCCTGGGGTTTTTTGGAGCATTACAGTTAAACGTTCTGTGTCTTTTTTTGATATCTGAAAATTATTATCGATTGGCTCAGTGCTATTAATTATTAATGGTTCCAGGAATAAGTTGAAAAAGTCGGAACGCCTCTCGTGTATTGAATACATTATGATAACAACAATCGACAGACTGAAAAGTTTCAAAATTCTTGCGAACGATAGAGCTTTGGTTATACTTCTGACATCTCTTATGAAATTGTTAAAATCGAAATCCACAGAAGACCCCTTAACGTGGGAGTTTAATAACATCCCTCCAATAAATAGTTGCGGCAATATTAGAAGCTATTGCCTTTATGTTAAATTTTACCTCATCATCGATTGGCCCTTTAACTCCTATCGCAAGCATACCAACAAACCTTCCATAAAATGGAGGTATCGCAATTTTGCATACATAATCCGTCTGCTGTTCCAATTCGGGAACTCTAGAAAATAGAGTAGTATTTTCAAATGGTTCGCAAATAAATTCATTTTGCAACACAGAGATCATTTGATTAGTATGCGACCTATCGAAATCAAAAATCTGTCTATTTGAAGTTTGCTTAAGGTTAAAGATTAGTTTAGCATCTAGTTGATGGTCTTCATTATACCAAAATTTAAATTTTCTCAAATTCGCACCAAGATCCATTTCAGTAACCAGTATCCATGCAACATTTGGGTTATCGTTGACTTCTTGCTGGATTGATTTTTTTGTTTTTTCTGAAACTTCCCAGGACTGCGTTTTATCATTTTGTATAAACTGATCAATAATTAAAGATCGGTTTTCCCACAAACTAAAACCCGTCATACTGAACAATAGGAAGAAAATAAAAATTACTATTTTCCAGAAGGTGAACGTATCCATCAATCTTAAAATTTTTGGAACTGAGTTTATAATTTTGGTATAAAGACTTGTTTTAGACTGTTCCATTACTTTAAAACTACTACTTGGTATTTACTATAAAAGCAAAATGGGGCCTAAATAGGCCCCATTTTGGTGAATTGATGCTGCTTTTTAGTGCGGATAGAAGTTTCCATCTGACGAAAGCATCCCAATAACTATTGAATTTTCTGGATGCAACCAATCTGGCTTGAACCCCATTGCCAGTTCCTCAGTATCGAAGGGGCCTGCAACCGGAAATTCACAATCCGGGTGCATGATGAAGTGTCCATGTGTGCCATAATCATCAGTATCATCACCGTGTGCAGTGTCATCTGAGAAATTGTTAGTTCCCGCTGCTACTTCATGTGTGTCTGGATGGAACCAGTCAGTATGCTCTGCAAATTTGTTGGCTGCGTTTTCTGAGGGGAATGGTCCATGTTCCACTTCCTCAGTCTCTTTATTGATAATGTAATGTTGCATTTTCATTTCTCCATTGCGTCTGCCCAATAATCCCCTTCAGAGTCATTATTGGTTGATGTGTTATCAGTATCCGTATCGTGTATCATGCCAGCCCGGCGAATTAAGTCATCAATCAGGTTGTAAAGTCTCAAATTTTCCATGAGAACAAGTTCAAACAATCCAGAAAATTCTGTGAAAAACTGTATTGGGAAACTATTTTCAAGATCGTTTATGTATGTGTTGTCTTCAGCACTCAACGATGCAGTGTGCATTGATCTTTTTGGATCCTCTGCACCATGAATAGTTTTACCACCTTCAATTACGTGATGGTATGTTCTAAAATACCAACCAATAACGATATGGTCAATTCCACCAACGCCAGTTGCTTTCAAAATTTGATTGAAGTGATTCGCGGATGAAGCTCCAGAAAAACCGAAACCCGAAACCACGTCATCGCCTGTTGTGGGGGATGAAAAAGAATCTCGGAATAGGTGATCGCGCGCGTAGTCATTCATAAGCATTCGGCGAATTTTTAGTTCACTGTCACGATCCAGGTCTTTCGGTGAGAACATCGGGTGGATGATCTTGTACGGTCCATCGGATTTGCTTCCAACTTCCGAGTTACCAATCAGTTTTTGCATACCCTTATGTCTGTAAAATTTTCCTTGTCGAATTGACGACACCAGAGTGCCTGGGTATCGTTGAAACATTGTTTCGATTGACTTCCCATACTTGAACATCTTGGGCAACACGGTAACATCAATTTTGCCGGCTTCATACAGGTCAACAATAGTCAGAGCCGAATTTGTTAGCAGTAATTCGCGATACTTATATTTGTAATTTTCAGGAAGGATGTGGCCATCTTTTACTTTTTGGGCCAGACTATCTGCTTTGGCTTTTGCTTCTGCTCGTTCTTCCGCTTCTTTTTCGTCACGAATTATTTTTCGCTGTTGTCTGGCATCTTCTCGGGCTTGTGCAAGTCGGGCCAATCTTTTTTCGCGCTTCGCTGCTTCTTTTTTGTCTTTGTCAAGTTCGGCCTGTGCTTCTTTGTCCGCTTTAGCCTTGGCAGCATCTTTTGCTTTTTGTGCTGCTTTTGCCTCGGCCTCTTTTTCTTTTTTAAGTTTATCCAGATAGTCTTTTTTGTACTTAGCAAAGTCGCCGGTCAACTTGGAAGCGCCATTGGTTAGCATACCCAACATGCTACTCTTATCGTCGATCTTTTTTACAAACTCACCATCCCATCCGGATTGATCTTCCTTTAATTTGGTCATGTTGATTTTTCATTCCAAGTATTTAGGCTACCACTTGTCTTCTGGACATTGCTGCTCGGTCAACCGGACCTTCAAATCAACTAAACAAAAGCACTTGCCACAAATTCTGGTAATCTTTATCAAGTGTGAACATGTGTTACAAGTGTTTATTCTTGCTTTGTGTAAAAAAATGGCTGGGATTTTCCCAGCCACTACTTTTTCTTTTATTTTTTTCACTTCACTCATAATACCCCCGATCAAGTGGCTTCTTACGTTTGTCCTTCATTCTTCCGCCCTTGCGTGCCAGAAGAATTTCATTCAACTGTTTCTTCTCCACTGACATCTCAACAGAAATGTTAATCTTCTTTTGCTTTTTCTTCCTCATTAAAGTCTCCCAAAACTACTTCCCATTCAGTATCTTCTAAATTCAAGTGTGCAGATTTAATTTTTTTATCTGGGTATTTCTTTTTGCAAAACTCGTACACGCGGATTCTCTCAGACGGCACTACTTCCAACTTTGCATTTCTGAATAGATATTCCTCAATGGCAAAAATCTGATCTTCTGAACATTTTATATTTACGGTAACCATTGTTTTTTCCTACTTTCTGGATCTGAAATTTCAATTGGTGATACGCCGAATTCGTTAGACAGCCAAGTTTCTCCAGTTTCCGGCATGGTCATGGAAATCCCATATTGTTGTTTATTACCCATGAACGAACCAGTGTCCAGACAAACAAAAGGTCCAACGCGAAATGGTGTGTTGGATTGGATCGTATGTCCTGAATAAATTGTAGAAAGATAATCTTCCGAAACTGATGCGCGAACAAGATCGGGATTAGCACCATTAAAAATACTCCGGCGCCACATGCCATCACATTCGTCACCAATTCCACCATAATCTGAATTGTACGTCCATGCCGCATTCACAAATTTGGCGTTTAGTAGATTTTTATCTGTTAGTTTGAAATTATGTGAATTCAGTTCGGCATGCACCACATGGAATTTTTTCCACGAACGCAATCGAACCGTTATCATTTTTGACATCTTTTCCATGATCAGAGGCACTAATTCATACCAGAATTCTGCAGCATCTTGTGAGAAACGATACTTGCTATCGAACTTTTTGTTTTGGTACGAAGAAATGTAATGAACTGCCCATCGCGCACCATTTGCGATCCAAAGACCGGGGTCCATTTGGCCATAAAAGAACATTAGAACCATCGCTTCATGGTTTCCCAGAGTTGCATGAAACCATGGTTCCGCGAGTAATCGCAAGCATTCTTCATTTTCATGACCGCGATCAATTAGGTCACCGGTGGAAAACAGTCGATCTTTATTTTTATCGAAATTTACATGGTCCAATAGCGCCATTAAGTAAGAATACTCACCATGAACGTCGCCAATCACAAAGTCGCGACCTTTAGTGTTTAACTTGAATTTTTTGATTGGGGTTATCTCGCTAAGGAACTGTTCCGTTGCCTTGAATTGGTGCATGATGTAATTGTTCATCGTTGTTCCTACAATTTTTAAATACTTAAAACTCAAACCTAAATGGACGCATTATTCTTATTGAAGCAAAAGTCATCATACGATGACTACGGTTACTCAGATTATACCTCGGGCGCTGGTGCTGCGTCAACCTACACGTCGGATGGGTACATGAACTATCAGGCGGCGACGGGAATGTGGACTTCATCACAAATGGTTGTTGATGTGTTGACAAAAAATGGTATTTCTTGCGATATTAGTTTAGCACAGGATGCAAACTCTATTGATTCTATTGTCACTAATTTAAATCCTTCGACAGTTTTTATTGAAGGATTATGGGTCACCCCACAGAAATTCACCGAGCTTATAGCCATTCCACGACATTCATCCAGGCAATGGGTTGTTCGCATTCATAGCGATATGCCATTTTTGGCGACGGAAGGTGTTGCATTTTCGTGGTTCAAGCAATATCTAGACATTGGCATCAAAGTTGCACCAAATTCATTTCGACTGCATCGGGAATTATCTTTTATTATGTCCAGCATGGGGTACACTAATGAAGCCATTGCGGAAATGCTGGTGTTTTTGCCAAATTGCTATCCAACAAATTTCCCGCAACTATCAAGCATTGATATCATGAGTAAAGATACTCTTGATATTGCATGTTTTGGTGCAATTAGAGTAATGAAGAATCATGTTATGCAAGCATTCAACGCATTAGAGTTTTGTAAAATACATGGTAAAAAGTTGCGCTGGCACTACAATAACAATATTGGATCTGGTGGGCAGGGGCCACATAATAACATGATTGCAATGCTTCAGGGTATTGATGGTGTCGAGCTAGTTCCACACGAATGGGAAGATAGGGCCACCTTTTTAAATTCTATTTCTGAAGTCGATGTGCTTTTACAATTGTCTTTATCAGAGACTATGAATATTGTTGCTGCTGATGCGACATACGTTGGTAAGCCAATCATTGTTTCTGACGAGATTATGTGGGCGCACCCATTATATGGACACCCTAATGATAGCTCCAAAACATTAAAGGTGATGAAGGTCATCATGAACGCCCCTTCATTTTTTGTCCAGGCGAACCGTGAAGGACTGAGAAGCTATGCACAGACTTCGGAAATTATTTGGGTACGGAGGTTCATACCAGATATTCAGCCAGTAGCAGTTTTATCAAGTCCAACAATTATTCCAACAACAAACAATCACTGCTGCAACTAAAAAAGCCGGCGCAAGCCGGCTTTTTTACACCCATCGAACAATTCGATGATACGTTCGCGAATGTTCACCTTGGTTACCATCGCCACTCAGAAGATAAATTACATATTCGTCTGTTGGGCCAATGTTGTTTATTTCATAAGTTGGACACCGGCGCATGATGAATTCGTGGTCGGCAATAATGTCTACGACATTTAGACCTCTGTTTTTATAGAAGATGTCATCGACCCACTTTAGATCCGCCATATTGAGTTCAATAACGGTCCCATGTGGGGCATACACCGTAAGAGTATATTCTCGGGTAATCATCATTTTTCATCTCCAGGTTCCGGGGCTTTAACGATTTCCCCAGTAGCATCATGCTGTTCTGGGGTGAACGAACCAATGTCGTCGATTACTGCGTTTTTCTTCTTACCGAAGATGCGATCCCAACCGTCTCGATAATTATCGGACACATTTTTAGTCTGAATCGCATCCCCGGTGATGTCATTAGTGGTAGCCATTTTTTCTCCGCGTTTAGTTGAAGTCACAAACAAAAATTGTCATATCTCCATGCCCAACAGTGAAGGTGGACAACTTGACAGAAATAGAACGTTCCTCTGAATAAGAAATTAGTTCATTAAGGTATTCGAGATGATTGTGGAGGGACTTTGAAATAGCCATAATATTTGAAATTTGTCGCTCCGCAAGATCCGGCGAAAGAATGAATTGGAATTCAAATTCATTTAGTCCCAGATTGGGGTCATTGACCACAAAGCTGTGAATTTTGATTTTGTTGCCACCGATGGTTTTCAGTTCAACTATTTGATCATTAATAATTCTGATAGCAGCTTTGATGCTACAAACTTCATCCGAAAAATTGGCTGCTTTTTTGTACATGCCGAAAAGGTTTTTGAAATGAGTGGATTGCATTTTGATAATTTTTTCGGTAGTTTAGTTGAACTGGACCACTGATGTCAAGAAATCTTGATGTCTAGGGACAGCATGATCTTTCTGACCACCCCAATGAATGTTTTTACGTCCGGAAAAAGGTCTTGATTGAGTAAAATTTCGTCATGGTTCTCATTCTTCAGAATAGATGAGATGAGTAGCATGACCCAATTATAGTTCTCTCCATACACTTCGCGCATTTCTGGCTCAGTCTCATTCAAAATGAAGGAACATGATTCATCACTCAGACCATATCGAGACAGTCGATTGATAAACTTTATAACTTCATTGTGTGACATAATTAATCTCCTGCGTTATCAACAATTACATCAAGGGACCATTTTTTAAGAAACCGCTTACGATACAGTTCGATCCAATCAACTGATTTACCATCATACACCATCATAATTTCGCTAGGATAATAGGAATTCTTAGCAAAGATACTATAAATGTCTTTTCTCGACATACCAACAGGGATGGTAGATACGATTGAGTGAACTGCGCATCGAATTTTATTCACTTCGTCGAGAACCGTATTCCTAATGGTTTCCACCTGTTGGACAGTGCTTTCTGGGCGACCGCACATCCGAAACGCACCGATCATGTCATCAACATTATCGTTTAGAACCGCTTCGGCAACATCGCGAACACGAATGAAGACGATGGTTCGATGTAGATCAACATACCACTGCGTTTTCGCCTTGACCATTTCTCCATTTTCTAATTGGATGACGATACCTTCAACATGGGTTGCGGTCATACACCAATTCTTAATGAGTTCGAAGGACACAATTCCGTCTTTTTCGAAATTGGAACGAACGTCCTCCACGATTGGGAATGGCACTGACCCATCATTTGGGATGTCAATGTATTCACCAGAAATGTTATTGCGAATGTGCAACAGGGTCAGTTCTGCAGTCTGATAGCTAACAACAATCGGAAAGTTCGGACTGGTGAATTCAAAAATCGGAGTTTGACCGTTTTTCATTTGATCAACCACCCATTTCATCTGGTCGGGATTGGCCTTCAGCAGTTCAGTAGCAGCAATCGCCTCTGGGGAGGTAAACGACTTTTTGGTCTTCAGGATCAGGTTGCCCCCAACATAAATCGGATGGACCATAGATCCATCTCGCTTCACCATCACTCGTTTGACATCATTCCACGGAATCGCGGTATCCATGGTATGTGGTTTTTCCCCAATATTGAAAAACTTCTGCATTGGGCGGGACATAATAGGTCCATCGCCCCAGAAGCAAATTCCACGGGCTTCTCGTTTCAGGTCAGAGTTTTCCCCGGAAAATGTGTCTTGCCCCTGAACCATGTAAAAGAAGCTATAAACAGAAGGGGTCTTACTATCACCGGCAATATCCCGCATGATGATGTTCCCATCCAGAACGGGAAGCATAGTGTTGATGTGTGCGATCTTTGGGAAGGGCATAGTTACTCCATGTCGTTGCGTGTGGGTGGATTGTAGCACGGTGTCGGGTGGTGGGCAACCACCCGCCCACAAAAAAGCCCCTTACGGGGCTTTTTCACTTGGATGCGGCCTCTACCGGCTGGACCACGGTGATCGGGTCTTGTAGGCGGTCCACGCGCTTCATGGTGGACGCAATCATCACCATACAGCCGATGATTGAGCCAATCATCACCGCAATGACGATATTAGAAACCTTGTTCACTCGCTTCAGCTTTTCGATTTCCTCGGTTTGGCGACGATCAACTTCGTCCATCATCGCCTTGACTTGATCGGGGGAAGCAACATTGCTTGAGTAGTTTTTCATTTTCAATCCTTAAAAAATAAATGCGAAAATCGCAACGTATGTTAGAGAATGCAGAAGCTGGTCGAAACCAAGCAACCACCAATATTTCTCACTATTGTCCGGTTTTAGACCATAGTGCGTGTTAGTTTTGACTTTTGCCCAGTCTATGTGGTAATGAGCGATTGCCTCAGCTAGAGCAATCAAAAATACAACGAACAGTGAAATTTGTATTGTGCCCAGAAATACCAACGATGCCAGAATGAATGCTGTTGCCATTCCATGCAATGTTGCGTGTAAGATCCCACCGCCATGCATATATGTACCTTTGTTCAAGTACATATATGGCGTCTGTAGCAAAAAGTCCACTAGGAAATGTTTTACAAACAACGCCAACAACAGTTCGGTCATTTGATTTTTATACCTCTGTATTCTTCATCGTCGTCAACCCCATCTTCGGGATCATACGTTCCATTTTTCTCGTTAACAAATTGCTTGAACGTTTTAGGCTTCTTTCGAGGTCCGTCCTCGTAAAAGTCATTGTTATTTTTCTTTGACTTAGTTCGTTTTGCCTTTTGCTCACGAAGTTGACGTGAATCGACATGTTCGCCCATGTTTTTACAGTTCCCAGAGGTTAAGTTTGTAATGGTCTTTATTAAGTCTGGATTTGATAATTTGTTCAATTACCAACCAGTCGCCACCCCCTCGAACAGACCCAATTTTCGGAAAGTGGAAATTTACTGTGGTATCCGCAGGCGAAAATAGATCATCTACTTTCTGAAGGGCGGAATCCAGAGCATCATATGAGGTGTATTTAGCACCATCGTTCCCATAATTTGCTTGCCCAATCAAGTTTATAATTAGCACTTCGGATGTTTCAATGTTCTCTAGTGAAAATGAAATAGAACCTAGGCGCTGTTGAATTGTTGGGGCATTTTCGATTTCGTTCATGTATGCAACATACGTGCTTGGGAATTTGTTCCGAACAGTTTTTGCGATGCCACTGCCCATTACACCCTGAGCATTACATTGATGTAGAATTACGTGTAGTTCGTTCGGGTCTCCAAAGTTTTTACTATTGAAGATGTCGCCACGATGTTGTTTAATTGCTATACTCATAAACCGATGATCCAGAAAATTTAATCTTATCGTTCATGGATTTGAACTCCTGTTGGGCCAAAGATTCGGCGCTTTGGATGTCTTGACACATTTGCTTGTATTTCCTAAAGGATTCACAATCAACGCTGCTCAGTGCCATAAGGTCGCTGATGTCCTCAACTATAAAACGGTCCGTGGTGGTTGTCAAGTGGCGCATGGCCACCGTCTTTGAGAAAACCCTATCCTTCGGACAAATCACCATCTCCACCTGATACTGGCTGTTGATTTCGGTGATCTTCAGTATCATCCCCCCGTTTTTGTTCGTCTCCATCTTTCCCAAAATGGAGTTGAATTTCTTGAATCTTAGAATTTTTATCTTGCTTGTTCTTGCAGGCATGGCATTGACTTTCGCAATTAACTTTACACATTTAAACCGCCATTGGAGCTTTAATTTCGGGATGATGTTGATAGCCAACCAACTCAAAATCGGACATAGTGAACTGAAAAATGTCAGACGTTGGATTATTAATTTTCAGAATTGGTAGCCCCAAGTGTTCTCTTGAAAGTTGCAGACGCACTTGGTCAACATGGTTGGAATAAATGTGCGCATCACCGATAACATGATGAAGTTTGCCAACGGATAGACCACAAACTTGAGCAATCATGTGTGTGAGCAACGCATATGATGCGATATTGAATGGGACTCCAAGAAACATGTCCGCGCTACGCTGATACATCTGGCAACTTAGGGTGTTATCTCGCACATAGAACTGCGCCATAACGTGACATGGTGGTAATGCTGCTTTATTCAGGTCCGCCACATTCCATGCGGTTAGAATGTGCCGTCGTCCATTCGGATCCTTTTTGATGCCGGCAATCAGCTCCGACAACTGATCGATGCTTCCGCCATTACCATCTGGCCAACTGCGCCAGTTCGTGCCATAGATTCGACCCAGATCCCCCTTGAATTGTGCGTTGGGCATCCAGTATGGGGAATTGGCATTATCAGTCCAAATTGTTCGCTTGGTATCATCTCGCGTTCCATGCAAAATTTCGCAAAGACGCCTTTCGTCATTGCTACCTTCAATGAACCAAAGCAGTTCGGATACAACCGACTTCCACATTAGTTTTTTAGTAGTAATTGCGGGGAACTTTTCCGAAATATCGAATTCCATTTTTACCCCGAAGGTACTAATTGTTCCAGTTCCAGTTCGATCGGAGCTGTGTACCCCTTCGTTTAGAACCTTTAGTAGTGCGTCATCGTATTGCTTCATTTCTTCTCCAAAAAGATGTTAATATCACCTCGGGAAATAGCTTGGCGTTTCCAATTCCAATAACCTCTACCCCGAATTTTTAGTATTGTATTCGGTTGCGTTCCGGATGGCAAGCGAACTCTAAGTGTTGTGTCCGGCTCAAATGGATCAGTCATCTGAAACCAGCGACCATTTGCAAATTCCTCTTCGGTAAATTCCATAGAACAAACCACATCCCCGACAAACAATTCGTCTGCGTTGAAGACGTTTTTGAATTTGTATCCATCGGGGAGGATCACATTATCAACTCGATGGATTTTTCCACCGTGAATGAATGATCCACCGGGGGGAACCCCCTTTTTGATGACATTTGTTCCATTAAATGCATTGGCCCAGTGGATATTTTTGTGAACTTCAACATTTTCCCTGACGACTTTACTGAAAAACTCATGGATTTTCTTTGCGGTCCATCCATCTTGTTGGGAGAAACCAGGGTGGAAGGCGTCCGGCTTTCTTAGCTGAACATGATCTCCTATTTTTTCAAGATAGTCATACGCCTGTTGAACTTGTTTGAATTCTTCTTCACTACCACCACGATCAGGATGCAACTTCATCGCCAATTTGCGATAAGCGGCCTTAATTGTTTCCTTACTGGCCCCTTCTGGGACACCAAGTCGTTTGTATGCCCAACTCGCCATGTTTTACACCTTTTTGATTTCGTTAATCATAACTTGAACTTCATCGAGAGATTTGATGCGTGCTATTTCCACTTCAATCTTGTTAATTTGTTTTTGAAGTTCTTCGATTTTGGATTTGGTTAGTGACCGCATGGGGATTGAGAACAAGTCATCAATTCTGACCAGCCCATTTGCTTTCATGTGTTCTACAATCTTCGGTTGTTCATTGTCGCGATAAAACAAAGGGTCCGATAGATAAAGTTCAATCCACTTTTTACGTTCGGTTGCCCATTCCAAATCAGCAGTTAGATTTTTAAGTTGCTGTGCGAAACGTGCAGTGTATTGGTCAAGTCGCCAAACAACCCAATCAACAAGCAGGTCTTCCGCGCATTCATATCTAATGATTTTTCCATCTGGGTTCCATGCGGTAAAATTTTCTGTAGTTTTTGAAACCAATTTGAAAGTTTTCACCAATTTGGCTTCTGGCATGTCAACCATTTCTGGATCTACCTTTACGATAAATTCAAATCCATTTTTGTCAGAAAGGTTGTCATAATCCAAAATGGTTTTTTCATGTTCCAGTTCATCAAGCATAACTTTATATTTGTCGCCCTGAATACCAACTGGCAGTTCGGTAATTCGCAAGAATGTGGAACGGCCCTTTTTGAAAAATTCCCACTTACCCTTGATTTCGACCTGCCCAGTGTCTTTATTCTTTGTAACATCGCCAATAAATTGTTCACCGAACCATGGGACTAACGAGTGTTTTTCTAAGGTTTCCCCATTTAGAATCTTCTTGATTGCCGCAACAATGTCTTTGGGGTTATAAGACAAAATTTCAGTCGAGTGACCCGTTCCGATACCAACTGCTCCATTCAGTAGGATCAGTGGCAAGCACGGAATGAAATACTTAGGCTCGATTGAAATGTCCCCACTCAGCAACTGCTCGGTGATACAGTCATCATCTTTCAAAAACAACTTTCTGAAATTTTCATCCAGTTTAGTTTTTAGATAACGGGGTTGACTACCTTCAAAGTTTTTTCGACTTCCGAATTGGCCAATATCTTCCAGAATTGGCATGTTGTTGGATCCAGGAAACCTTTGCGCCATTTTTACAATTGCATCTTCCATGGACACTGCCCCGTGGTGGTAATCAGAAACCGAACAGGAATACGCTGCAATACGTTCAACAGTGTCTTCCTTTCCGGTTTCCCCACGACTGAGAATGCCCCAAAGTGCTTTCCGTTGAACTTCCTTCAGGCCGTCACCAATAAATGGCAATCCACGAACATTAGATTGAGACGAATAGGGGCGAAGCTTATCGTCTAGGAAATTGGAAATTTTTACACTTCGCTTTTTGGAGGTCATGTTTTAATCTTCTTTATCAAAGTAAGAGTAGTCTTTCAACCAAACTTTACGTTGGTCGGCGTAGCTTTTGTCATCATTGAAGGCCAGGGTAAGTTTGTTGTTGTCTTCTTCCTCCGGTGGATGGAATTGGACAAGCAGTTCATCCAGAATGGTGAAGAACTTTTCAAACTGCTCGGTCTTAAATGTGCCCAGGCCCTTGAAGTAATTTGCAGTGTGCGCTGGAGCGCGCTTTGACCATTCGGCATATTCTTCGATGGAATAGAAGAAATGTTCCTGCTTGCTTCGCTTTTCATTCACAATGTAGACTGGAGTTTCCATACGATAGATGCACCCCATACTGAATAATTCCGGCCAGAACCGTTGGAACAGTAGTAATGCTAACGCGGCAATGTGTGATCCGTCAAGGTCTGCGTCACTAAGCACAACGATCCGCCCAAAGCGAAGATTTGCTGCTCGACGATGAATGTTATTTTCTGAAGTTGTCCTACGGTATTCCATAATTTCAGGAATTGACGGCGATGCTGGGGTCTTTTCGCATTGTTCCCACACTTTAATACACTCGCCATTAGTCCAAATTACATCATGCTCGTTTACCAGCTTATTGTCAACGATGAACCATTTTGTGGAATCTGAATCTCGCTGAATGGGTTCGCCGAGTTTTAGACCAGTAATAGTCAGAATGTCAGAGATTTCAGTATTCTCCAACACGTCCTTCGGCTTCATACCATCAACATTAACGATCTTCCCCTTTAGAGCATAGCAAGCAAAATATTTATTTTTTCCTCGGGCAGAAATCACAGAATTCTTCGCGGATAGACCCTCAGACAAAAACAGTGTGCATGACCGTCGATCAATTCGCTCCACTGCATCATCAAACTTTGCAATATTTTTCGGATTTGCTTTAGTGATGCTTTTTTCTGCTTTACGCAGCTCTTCCGCTTCAGCGGCGGCCTGTTTCGCGGCGGCCCAGTCCAGAATTTTTTGAACAATTTCGGACTTCACGACCTTTCCGATGAATTTATCAGAAATAGTAACAGATGTTCCGAAGCTACTGACCGCACTAACCATGTTCTCTTTAGTTTGACTGGAGAACTTTGGACGATTGATATTACACGAAATGAACACATGCATCTGGTTTTTAATGTCAGACGGCTTGACTTCAATTTTGTGTTTCTTCTTCACGTATGCGCGAAGTGCTTCAACAATTTGGTTTGAAACATATTCAACATGAGTGCCACCCATGTATGTTTCGACGGAGTTTACGAAAGAGGTGTGCTGGAACCCAGATGATGCAGAAATACCAATCTTCCAATCGCCGTAATCTTCATACACGAATTCTTCTGAGTACAGTTTGATATAATCAGAGAAGTTCTTGATAGTCAATTCTGTCGAGTTGCAAGAAACCGAAAGCAACGGATTGGTGCCAGCAATATCAATTAGACGACGTAGAATTTTACTTTTATGATCTTCACTCAGAGTGTCAACTTTGAAAAACTCATAGTCCGGCACGAAACTAATTTTTGTATAGTTTTTGCTACTCTTCTTGATGAGTGGATCAGTCTTAACGGTCATTCCGTTAGTAAATTTTTGGTAGAAACTATTTTTGCCATCTGCAGTCTCCACCACAAATTCTCGTGAAAGAATGTTTGTTGCCTTGGCGCCAATACCATGCACGCCGGCCAACATACGTTCTTCATCGTCGTTGTAATTTGATCCAGAACGCAATTGGCTGAAGATTAGTTCAGGGATCATGATCCCATATTCGTCGTGTTTACGAACCGGGATTCCACCATTGTCCTCAACAACGATCTTGCCATCATCGAACGAGACGGAAAGTTTATTGAGTTTTGTTGGATTACGCTTGTGCTCATCAACCGCATTATCCAAAATTTCATCAACAATCTTCATGAATGCCGGAATGATGTAGATTTCGCTTAAGCGCATTTTATTATCCGCAAAAGTGAAAATAGACTTCTTCTCAAGCTCTGTTGAGCCCACGTACATTTGTGGGCGGTGTCGAATGTGTTCGATGTCGCTTAGAACTTTGTATTCTGCGGCCATTAATAAACTCCAAAATTAAAACATACGGGAAATTTTAGCTAAATTGTGCTGCTCCGAGCCTTCGTCGCACACCAACAAAAGATCCACAGTCTTGTGCTTCATCCAATCATACTCCGTTTCTGAGTTTTTAGCTCGCTCAAAGAACGTGGAAAGGTGCTTGATTCTAACGTCGTGAGGTGCGCCACCCAAATCTTGGAGAGTTCGCTCTATCAATCTTCGCTTTTGTTCTTCTGGTGGGACATAACAAAATGCTGTTAGGCATTTAACATCATCGGTATGTTGCCAAACCCATTTTTTAAGATTGATTGCTCCCTCCAGTTCGGTGATAATTACTGAATTTTTTGATTTGGAGTAGTTTTCATCAATTTGTGAACGCAAAAGAGCTTTTTCATTTCCGTAGAAGTTTCCACCATACTCTGCATATTCCAACATGTCTCCCGAATTTATGCATTCGGTAAACCGATCGACACTCCAGAAAAAATAAGATTTGCCGGGAACTTCATTATGGCGAGGTTGTCGAGTGGTAATTGATACAATCTCGTTGAAATTGTTCTGTTGTAAGTATTGCGCTAATGTTGTTTTACCACCGGCAGATGGTCCGATAAGGATTAACAGATTCTTCATTTGTTTTTCACCTCCAACTCAACGTATGAGGGGTCTAACTTTACACCATCCGAATAGACAATAAGTTCACAGGTATTAAATGCCTCTTCGAAATCATCATCAGAGAAATGCTGTTCCAGTCTGCGAATTATACTGGTGATCGCGGCATCTTTTCGCATTTTAATGGAACCCATTAAACAAAGCAGTGCTTTTTTCTCTGCGTCGGTAAAGTCTAAGATACTTAGAACATTTGGGGCGGGTGGTTTAGTTGAAATAATAGTCATTTGGGGCCTTCATTTAAATGTGATCCGGAAATCCTTGTTGTGGTATGTAGTGATGTAGGCACCCTTATCATCATACAGGTTTATTTTCGGTTCGACCAGTTGAACTGCCAGTGATGTAGTCATACCACTGGATGAGGTCAGTTTTTCCGTAAGAGTATAAGCATAGTACGAATAACTAATCCCATACGTTCGCAACGAAGAGCAGTGAAGAAGGGCCAACATGAGTGTAATTTCACTGTTGGTCAATTCAACTGTAGTCAATCCATTTTTAGGAGCATCGGGTGGGGTTCTTGATGAAATCGTAGTCATTTTGTCTCCATGAAAAAAGGCGGCGACTGCCGCCTTTTTTAAACAAAGCCAATGGTTCGAGTTGAAGTCTTTACGGCCTTCTTTTGTTCCACAGTTCGGGACGACATCAGTTCTGCCAGTGAGTAGGTATTGCTTCCACCATGAATGTTGACCGGCATTACCGAATTCAGCTTTTCAGCTTCTTCGGTACTGAGATTTCGGAATTCAACAACACGGAAACAACGTCCCGGCCGAAGAAGCGCCTCATCAATGTCATTGATGCTGGGGAGATTCGTGGAAAAGATCAGTTTCTTTCCGCGAGTGGAGATTAGACCATCACTTACGTTCAGGAACTTATGCATCATCTGATTACCATCAGCCCGGCTCTTCAGGAAGGCATCCGCATCTTCCATAACAAGAAAGTCGATGTCCGTTTCATCAATAAATCGAGCGAACAGGGAGTCTGACGCCATGATCTGTGGATCAAAGGTAACCAGAGCATCGCCCTTACCAAAGTTGAGCAGATTCTTGATAAAAGTTGTCTTACCAGTACCCGGAGGTCCAATGAGAATCAGGACGGCTTCATCACTATCCAGATAATTCGCGAAGAAATCTTCCAGAGGCTCGTTCAGAAAAGGATAGAATTCATCCCGAGCTGGCTTGAAGTTCAGCGGGACTTCCGCAGTCTGACCATGAGAACCATAAACCCAATGAATAGTGCTCTGCATGCGATCGTACTTGGAATCAATTGCCTCGGCAACTCGCAGCGCCTGTTGTTCTTCAGCATGAACCTGAACATGCACCTTGAGACCGTCTTGAACTGCCTCCACCAAAATGTCATTATTGAGGTCATGGATGACCACTGAAGTTCGAGAGGTAAAAGTCAGCTTATGATTTTCAGAAAGCCCCAGATCATTCACCACGAAACCATTCAGATCAAACCGGGCGCCCTTCATCCAGGTATTCTTATGAATCACCATGTTTTTGAGACCAGTCTCGAAGAACTTCTTGTGGAAAGCATTCACAATCCAGTCCTGAAGACCGTAAGTGGCGTACATCATATTGGCGGTGTGATTTTGACTCATTTCGTGTTCCTTGTTCATTACAATAGCTTCGGCGACTGCCTCTCGGTAATCAATCTCAGATTCCCCCGATTCGTTTGCGGAAGAATACGAAATATTGTTTTCATGCATCATTGCGAAACGGTTTGGTGGAGGGTCCACCAGCATGTCTGGCAATTCAATCCCATGGTTACTATTCAGATGAATGTCTTCTGAATTGCGACTAATACTGATCATTTTAGTAACCGGGATCGACGGAAATTCTGCTTTTTTGAAATATTCTGCCAAGTTTTTTACTCCTTTAGCGATGGTGAGCCACTATCATAGCCCACCATCGGGGTTCAGTCAAGCCACTGGACCGTCTTGGACTCGAACTCGTTTGACCATGCCATTTGCTTTGAGGTCCATAGTCGCTGAATATTAGCATCCAGCATATACGTCACCGCCCAATCATCTGGACCCCGAACGGACCGCCCGGCACCCTGCACCAATTTCATCAATGCAATTACTGAATAAATGTTTGAATAGTTAGTAGCAATGTGTTTAATTCGTGCTTCCCCAAGTGATGCAAATGGGGCTTTTACAATCACTTGAAACCGACTTAGATCCCCACTCAGGTCCATACCCTCATATCCAGAGGGGGTAATCATGACACATGGGCCATCAACAAACTTAAACTGTTCAATGATGTTCACCATCTTATCGCCTTTTTTATGAACGATGAATTTATGTCGAGGGAACTCTGCTGTTAGAAAATCTGCCACCTCTTCATTAACAACGAATGACGGAGTTAGGATAATTCCGCGCTCTGAATTTTTCACAAGATGCTTGTTGCAGATGTCAGCACACGCCTGCAGCAGTTTCTTCTTAACAGTTGGATCTTGCAGCGTTGATGCGTTTAGATTTTGGTGCTTGTAGAAGATAACTTTTTTGTTTTCTTTTGGAAAAACTGGGTCCAATCGAATGTACTTCGCATTTTCCAAAGTCATCGTGGTTCTGGCATATTCCTCACTGATAGTTGCGGAACAAATCAAGTTATATTCAGCATTGATCAGGCTAGAAAACAATTCACCCACAAAAATTGGCTTCACCGAAAATGTGGAATTTTTCTGTTTCAGGCGTGGGTCAGGAAGCTTGAAGTCGAAGGCATGCGGGTAGTCCAAATCGATAAGACAAGCAATCTTCATCGCTTCAGACATGTATTTCGCGGCAATTCGCTTCAGTTTAATAAAGCGATCTTTGTTCATTTCACGTTCTGCTTTTTCACCAGCGACTTGGCAGACTTTTGTAAAAATGTCATCAAACCCGGTCAGGATCGTCTTGTAGTTGCCGAAATTGACACCATTTTCAAGTTTCATCTGATTGTTGACAGATCGTGTATAGTTGACGAATTCTAGCCCAGATGGACCCATTACTTCAACAATGTCGTCACAGATTTGATCAAGCTTCTGATTGGTGAATTCGATAGAATTGAATTCCGTAAACAGATCGTTGATTAGATGTCCTTCGTCAAAAACGCAAAGAGTTCTTTTCTTGAACAGCTCGTTGTACATACGATCAATAAAGTAAACTGCATAATTCGTGATCATGTGTCTACTTTTTTCTCGTTGTGCTTTTTGCCTGTTATATTCACAGGAACCACAATATTGGTCGAAGGCAGGAGATCCAGTTTTTTGGAAAATTCTAACAGTGCAATCTTCCGCAGTGACAACTTCTGAAGGTGTGGAAAGTGCTGCACATTCATAATTCGCCGCACCCTTAACTACCCGAAACAGATTGTCCCAAGGATCGCGACCTTTCATGAATGTGTCAAAGTATTGATCACTGAGAATATTTGTTGGGGATAGCAGAAAAGATGCGCCTTGTTCCTCGTGTGGGTTTACGATGGAATGTAGGGCTTCAGCGGTTACTGCGGCAATAATTGACTTACCAACACCTGTCGGTGCGCTAAGAATGATGGTCTTGAATCCTTCATCAAGATACGATACAAGAAGATCGTTGATGGTTTGTTCTTGTCCAGGGCGAGGGGTAAATTTCAGCTTATCGAATGCTTTTTTGATCTGTGATTCGTATTTCATGAGCGTTGGTTCTCGTGGCAATTGAGGTCTGGTCATTGTGCCAGGACTGTTGCCGTCTGTCAACAGCAGGCGTTCGCTAAATACATTTTGAAATAGGAGATTTATAAATGTTCGAAAAAGTTTTAACAAATGGTGTGGCAGTTTCATATGGCCCATCATTCCCAACGTCACAAGTTGCGGACGGAACACTTTTTTATAAAACCGTAGCATCAACTGGTTTTCCAGTTGGTTTTTATGTATTTGGTACCAGACCTGACACTAATACAACCACCATTGGGCCACAAGTTGGTCAAACATGGTTCCCTGCCGATGCTGGCGATCTGTACCTAAAGTTAACTGGCGGTACGCTGACTGGTGCGCTTGCGCTTGTTAGCCATGTTAAGGTATCGCAATCCACGTCCGCCGCTCGTTTTACCTTCGGTAACACCTCATCCGTAACTCCCATTATTTTGGAAAGTCAGAACAAGGTTCTGAAAATTGGTCTTGGTCAGTCATTTAGTGGTAGCGGCGGAACTTTAACCAGCGTTCTAAGTGCCGACTTCACCAACCTGAATACCGGGTTCAAGTGGAATAACAATACCGTTTGGCATGCTGGTAATGATGGTCAAAATTCCGGATTGGACGCCGATAAGTTAGATGGCGTACATGCGGATAAGTTATCGGTAATAAACACTATTCCGGTACGAGATGCTTTTGGTGATATTTTCATAAATCGAGTTAATATTGCTTCAGTCGATGATGAGGAAGTTGGTAGATTTGTCGTCACTAACGGAACGGACGGATACACAAAAGTGGTCCCAGTTGCCCGTGCTACGGAATCTATTAGAACTAGCACTTATGCAGACGGCACCAATAGAAAAACTTGGAACATCAATATTACCGGAAATGCCGGAAGTGCCTCAGAAGTGCATTGGAACAATGTTACAAATAAGCCGATTTGGTTAGAAGACGGCACCATCCATTGGGAAGATATTAGTGGTAAGCCAACAATGGTCGAGAAATACCACTTCCCCACGTTCACCAACTCTAAAACTGCATTAGAACTTACTGCAAATCAAACTCGGGATGTTTTTAGTGGCATTTGGATTGGTGAGCGCGTGGAAGATGCTCCAACGAATAATAACACTTACGCCGATCCGGGTGGTGTCAACCCATGGAACGGTATTGACAGACAACATTATTGGGCTGGCTTTCAGACATTTAATGGCAGTCCTGGGTTTGGTCCCGCTGGCGTCCAATTGATTGCCAACTGGGACACTGAGAACTTTGATCCGAACGGCGATGGTAATTCCCCGGAAGACGCACGTTCGTACTTGGTGTATCGAGTAAATGACGATAACGGAGTGCCCAACGCGGCATACAATGGGTACAGTCCCTGGATCAAAATCTGGACTAATACATCTTTACGTTCTTTAAGTCAGTTAGAAAATAACGTTGGTTTTGTGACCGGAACTGACCTGCAGGGATATCTGAAGCTAGTATCCTCCGTACAACAAACCGTGGAAGGTGCCGCCGTAAACTTCAAGAATCAGGTATACGGGAGAAATTCTCAAGGCAACGTGACATTTGTTCTCGATGGTCCAACTGGAAGAATTGAATGCGCCGATACCATTACTGCGGCCAGCCATTTCCAAACCACCAACGGACATCATTATACCGAAAATGGCCGTGTGTGGTCGGATAATGGGCATGTTGGCACCGGATCCGCTGGAGGACGAGGATCAGTAACTTTGCTGCCAGGATACAGTTCCGGTTCGACACAATTCACTGGCGTATTGCGATTTTCTAACAGCAATAATGGCATCACCTTCGGTAGAATTATGGGCGACATGACTGGTGCATTCATGCGCTACGATATTGATCCTGATGCAAGTTTTGGCGGCAACCCGAACAGATACCATCGGTTCGATGCAACAATCAAGTCTCTCGGGGACGTTGTTGCCTACGCATCAGATGCCAGATTGAAGAAAAATGTTTCCAAAATTAATAGTGCAATTTCGAAAATCCAACAACTGGGTGGTTACACCTATGATTGGGATCTAGAAAAGTGCCAAGCCGTAGGATTTGCTCCATCTAATCCACATGAGCATGGTTTGATTGCGCAGGAAGTACAACAAGTTATCCCTGATGCAGTTTGTGAAAGTGCTATTGATGGATATCTGACGGTCAAGTATGAACGAATTGTCCCAGTATTGACTGCTGCGGTTTCCGAACAACAAACAGAAATCGAACAATTACGTTCTGAAGTGGCGGAACTGAAGGCAATGGTGGCCGCGTTGATGCAGCGTTGACATCCAATAACAACGATACTAAAATGAAGGCCGCATAATAGCGGCCTTTTTTAATTTCCTAGGAGAACAAATGAAAAACTTCGGTGGTTCCAAACCAACTCAACATGACGCCAAGCGTATGGTTTTAGACGTAAAGGACAATTTCCCTGTGGAAGCTCCTATCGGTGAACTCACCTGCCTCAAGCTCGCAAATGGAGCGATTCAACTTTATGTCCATCTTGGTTCTGGACGATGGGATAAACTGCAAACGGTTGAATCCACAGTGATTGCGATGAACTCGGATTTCCCAAATAAGCCAAAAATCGGATCACTTTTTTACAACAATCGTGCCGAAGAGGAAGAGGTTCCCGATAATGAACAACAGTACGGTTTTTACTACGTGTCAGATCGCGGCCAGTTCGTGAGACTTCTGGATGTTGCTCATGAACAACATTCAGATCCACATCCACAATACATTCAAGTAGATGAGTGCGTTTCTCGATTCCAACCACTAAAGATTTCTCAGGAAGTTTCCGGAAAAACACAGACCAAGCTTTTACCAAATGAATTTTGGCCAATGAAGGCGCTTGATAAACCGATGGCAATTCCTGCCGGCATGTACAAGTTTGAGTGTCTAATCCTGATTGAAGAGTTTGGAGTTATGTTGGATCTTCAATCAAACTTTGGCTTCAAGTGTTCTCAATTTCTTGTCAGCCAATCAGAGAATGCAATCCACACTTGGGGTTATGTGAAAATTGAACAAGATACTAACATTGTACCCAACTTCAAAATTCGCACATTTCCCAACTCTACTGCGAAACCTTCGGCAGTTCATATTCTGCCAGGATCCCACATTTCATTTGATCTGATGTATTAACAAAAAGCCCGCATTAAGCGGGCTTTTTCATTTCTTCAGGAATGTCAAACTTTCGTTTTTCCATGCCTCTCGCCGCATCAGAAAAGATTTTATTCGCCTTGTTTGGCATCTTGTCTTTTACCAGTTGAATAATCTTTTCTGCCGAAGATAAATCTTCTACTGAAGTCCCATCGCCGAAGAGTTCAGTAACAAATACCTCGGGCTTGGCGGTTTCATCTGCATGTGGGGAAAATTGCTTGGTGATACCATATTCGTCAAGTAACTGCTGTATCTCATCCGGGGTTGCATGCGCTAATGCTTTGGTATATCCAGAACCATCTTCTTTCTGCATTGCTTTTTTGAATATACGTTTCACCCCACTATTCAGCATGAAACTTTTTGACGCCCTTGCGATTAAATTCCCTTCTTCATCATTGATGATGATGTCTTCGCCGGACTTTAAATTATTTTTTAAGATGGCATGGATAAGTTCATTTCTAACACCACTCTTATACTTGGAATCCGGGTCCGCATAATAAGCAAATTTGGCCCAGTTGATAGACTGCACAAACATCAGGTCGAACTGAACTTTTTTATCTTGTGTTGGTGCAGCGAAGGAAAAAATGGATTGTCCAATCTTTTTTCCAGGACCAAAACGTTCGGTGAACTTTGATATTAGTGCGTCCTTATCAGCTTGACTTTCGGCCGTGACGATAAAGTCAATATCGCCAGTATCTTCGACCTTATCCATAAGCAACAATGATGTTGAACCAACGAACTGGTTTTTTACATCTTCTGTTGATATCCCAGTTAATTCCGAAATTACTGGGATTAGGAATTCAACATCAGATTTGGTGGCTCGTTGCGTTCCTAATTCTTGGGTGGCAGCGCCACCCTCTTTTAGAAATTTCTTAAAGTGCATTTATCTCACCAATAAACCAACGATCTGGACCAATAATTTCCGCAGCATACGGCGCAGCACGAACCGTCATGTGAACTTTATGTAGGTTTCCAGAAGGGGATCCACTATTGTTGTTATCATCACGAACTGTAACCTCAAGCACCGACACTCCTGCGGGCGCAACAAATGTTCCCGTAGAAGTCACAGTATCTTTATTTAGTGGGGCATTAACTGACTGTGGGGCGCCATTTAATGTGATTTGTGAAATCCTGTCGTCCACTGTCCCTTCAATATAAATTGACTGCGCGCTATCCAAAGTTAATAAGCAGAAATACTTAATAACTCTGAGTGGAGATCCGATTGGGTCTCGATTTGGATTTATTGTTCTGCTAGAACCTATAGAATTTGTAGACTTAGAAGTCAAATTCGTTTCAGGGGAGTAGCTAAATGCGTAGCCATTTAGATAATCCCTCTTCCATGGAGGCGCGAACTGAAGACCACCAGATGCACCGCCACCGGAGGTAATTTGTGCTGCATAATGGAAGTTGCCAGCTAACAGTTGAGTTACTGTGGAAATGTTACTTAAATTTTTATCAGCTAATATTAATTGATCTGTCTTCCCTAACAACTTTCCAGTTTTATTAAAAACCCACTCAATAAATTGGCCGCCTATGATCGCAAATCCCGATTCGCCGCCGGTTCCCGGTTGAGTTTGCCAATAGTAAAAATATCTAATTGTTCCAGCATTAACTCTACCGGTATAGAAATCATTTATAAGATTTGTGCCGGAATCCCCCATGGACCCGATTCTACCACCATTCCCGGGGGCGGTTTTGCCAGTAAATGAAGACATAAATCGTGAGGTATCAGTAAAATTTGTGTTTTTTCCGAAATACCCACGATCGAGTAGTGTGGCTTCATATGACAAATCCGGAGCAGAAGGAGTGATTTCCTGACCGGAGTAGATGCCATCTACATTACTCAGAGCCTGAAATACATACTGGGTGCTTTCAAACGGGCCACTAGGACTATTTGTCCAATTTTTTTCTGACGACATAACTGAAATATCACCCAGTGATGATGGTGACATCGAACGGTCACCATTTTGGCCAAATGGTTGCCCGCCACGACCACCTATTCCGTAGTATGGTAACAAATTACTTCTGACAGACATGTCTTCAGTATCCATTCTAATCACCCCAGCAGACCCGCCGCCGCCGCCGCCACCGCCAGCAATAGTACCAGTATTCAATATTTTAGTCCTAATACTGGTGTGAAATGCAGTTCCCCCGTTTTCACCGGTACCACCATTAGTATCTGGATATCTACCACCAGTTCCACCTTTACCACCACGCCCATAAATGTTTCCGGAGTTCAGTAGATATAATTCTGATCCTTGTGGAAATGACATTGATGCGTCAATTGTGGGAGTTGAAGTATTCTGTGACACCACATAGACACCATTGAAAACATTGATTGTCACCTTGATCGGGACATCTTCGCCCCATCCGACAGCAACTAATTCATTGTATAAGTTGAATGTTGTGTATCTATCTTGTCTAATTTCAAACACCCACTCGAACTGTTTCGCAGTACCACGGAACATACCAATAGAAATTTCTTGTGTGCGTCCACCGGAAACCAGGGGGATTTCCTTATTGGTGTGAATAGACTTTAATTGATTGATTGGAACGTATTGGTCACCACGATAGTATTCAGTCAGAGAAATTTCTGATGAACCACCGTATTCTGTTTGAATATCGGACATACCGACGTGATTTACTGGAACTGGCATCTATGAAACTGTATTTTAGGTATTTAGTGATTGCTCAAACAAAAAGGGCGCCACCTTGGTGCCCTTTTTAAACGTAGTACGATCGTCTAATCATAGCGGCAGCTTGGTACTCGCCGCGAGACAGAAGTCTATTTTCGATCCGTCGCATTTCCTCATATTGACTAATCGCCAAGTCTAATTCCTCTTTGGATTGAGGATTCTTAAATTTGATGAAACCCTCCAGATCATTTTTTGGTGGCTCATCAAACAGACTCACAATAAACTGAAAAACTGACTTTAGAAAATTTAGCATTTTATACTCCGTACTTTTTAGTATTTACAGAACATCAAGGGTAAACCCTAATAAATGACACCTTTTATTGATTCAGGACGCTAATAGCGATTGTCGGCTAAATACCATATAAATAACAACTTACTATGGGATTCAACCTATTAAAGACTTTGACTGAGCAAGAGATCCAACCAAACAACCGCGAAACAAAGGTATTTCTCAAAAAGTGGTCGCACGGAAACATGATGGAGCTTGAAAATGTTACAGCAACCATCAGGAATGAACTTAAGGCAACAGTCCAAGATGACACTCTAGTATTGTATCGCGGGTGGAAGTTTGAAGACTGGTCCAGTATGAAAGAACGACTTGGTACTACAAACATTAAAGCTGGGGACCAGTTAACTCTAAACTCCAACAAGTTGCGCAGTTGGACCAAAAGTGAACATGTTAGTACGCTTTTTTCTGATCCGAAATACGATAGCATTTCTGGAAATTTCCATGAAGATGAAGACCTAGAAGAAATGGGTTACACCCATGGAGAAATGATTGGTATTAGTGTGGTTCTGAAATGCACCGTCTCGAAAGACAAAGTATTGGCAGATTTGACCAATTTACCACCAGCATTTCTGTCGCATGGGCATGATGAAGAAGAAGTTATCTTAGAACCGGGAGTATTCAAATGTTCCGTATTGTCAGTACACCAACATCGCCATGCTTCACCTTTTTCAAAGCTGCCAAAAATGCTTTCTCGTGAATATGAGGAATTTATTAAAAAAGCCCCGGAGTTCAAAGGTAAAAAATTCACTTTTGACGAATTTATTGAAGAATTAGACAACCAAGATTATGAGCTTGATGTTGGGGTATGTGCCATTTTGATGGCATCTTTTGGTATGGATGATGAGGAATCACTCGCAAAAATCAAAAAGATGTCAATGCATGCTGATGAGGATGCCGCATATGTATTTGATTTCAAACACTTGGATCTTTTGAAGAAATACATTGCTGAATTTTGGAGAAGTGGTGCAGATCAATTCGATTTACACAATGATTACAGGTTCCTAGTAGCAAGAGGCACTTCGGTCTCCAATCATAGCTTAACTGATGATGGTGGTTGGGAACCTGACACTCAATGGAGTTAAATCAAAATATGGTCTTCGTGTAACACCGAACCATTTACTACAATCTGACATACTCGTCGCATTTTCGAGTGTGTCATTTCTAGAGATGCGACAGTTGCGAAGTTGGTGGCCTGATTGGTTGTTCCAGTCTCACCTTCAGAAATACACAGCCGACCATCTGTTGCTGCATCAACATCAATCCATAAACCGTCTTTTTCTAAGTTTTGATCTTTTGTGTAATAGGACACTGTGACAAGATCATTGTTGCCAGTCGTCATCTGCACCGTAAGAATTTGTGGTTCATACGTGGTATTGATTTTTCCTTTCTTAATGAAAGAGATAATTTTCAAGTAATATGGACTATCTAGAAATGTGGCACTCCATTTTACTTCTTTATCCGCCCCGACTACAGAGCACTTTTGTGACGTGGCAGTAAATGAATAGACAGTCCCCGTTCTTTTGTCCACAAATAGAAAATCACCAGAAACATCAGCCCGGGTGATTTGCGTAAGGACGGCATCGCCATTCATCTTGAACATAAGTGATTTTGACATTTGAAAACTCCATGAAAAAAGCCAGT